>Ga0206678_10002176_pt1 | contig 12563 bp, 10 predicted proteins | sample M180m12015metaG_FD_155453 | JGI IMG/M metagenome (GOLD analysis project Ga0206678, IMG submission 155453) | Ammonia-oxidizing marine archaeal communities from Monterey Bay, California, United States - M1 80m 12015 | ecosystem: Environmental > Aquatic > Marine > Intertidal zone | place: USA... | reverse complement strand
CTAGCTAAAGAAAAAGTAGAAAATGAAAGACTAGCTAAAGAAAAAGTAGAAAATGAAAGACTAGCTAAAGAAAAAGCAGAAAATGAAAGACTAGCTAAAGAAAAAGTAGAAAATGAAAGACTAGCTAAAGAAAAAGCAGAAAATGAAAGACTAGCTAAAGAAAAGGCAAAAAAGAAGAGACTTGCCAAAGAAAAGGCAGAAAAGAAAAAAATAGCTAAAGAAAAAGTAGAAAAGAAAAGACTTGCCAAAGAAAATTCAAAAAAGAAAAAATTAGCTGAAGACAAAGCTAAAAAGTTAAACTTAGATAAAGTAGCGGAAGAAAAAAAGAGGATTTTAGAACGAGAAGCGGAAAGTCTAAAAAAAGAAATTGCACTTTTAAAAAATAGAAAAATCCTTATAAAAAATAATAAAGACATCAAAATTAAGTACACATATAAATTCACTGAAACTAATAGAGATGAAGGTTTTGTTACAATCTCAAATAATGCAGGATATCCAATTATAAAGCAAACATTTATTAATGTTGAATCGCAAGGAGGATCTAACAATATTGTAAAAGGCATAAAAAAGATAATGAATACTAATGGAATGCTAATTGATCAGATATATTTTGAGAAAAGTGGTAATATCACTCCAGTTTACAAAGGAGAAATTAGTGAGGTATATAATTAAAAATTACTTAGCATAGCTGACTGCCCTGGTTTCTCTAATTACTGTTACTCTTACTTGCCCAGGATATGTCATCTCATTTTGAATTTTATCTGAAATCTTAAATGCTAATTTAGAAGCATCTTCATCTGTGACTTTTTCACTTTCAACTACAACCCTCAACTCTCTTCCAGCTTGTATGGCATAAGATTGTAATACGCCAGGATATGAAATAGCTACATCTTCTAGTTCTTTAATTCGTTTGATATATTCGTCTGCCATAGCTCTTCTAGCTCCAGGACGAGCACCAGAAACTCCATCACAAACTTGTACTAAAGGAGCGATTAGAGATGTCATTTCAACTTCATCATGATGTGCTCCAATTGCATTACATACTTCAGGTTTTTCACCATATTTTTCCGCTAGCTTCATTCCAATAATAGCATGTGGAGTTTCAGCATCGTCAGCAGACACCTTACCAATATCATGTAGTAAACCAGCTCTTTTAGCAAATCTTGTGTTCAATCCAAGTTCTGCTGCCATTGTAGCACACATATTTGCAGTTTCTCTAGAATGTTGCAATAAGTTCTGACCATAAGATGATCTATAGCGCATACGACCAACCATTTTGATTAATTCTGGATGTAAGCCATGAATACCAAGATCAATAGTTGCTTTTTTACCAATCTGAATAATCTCATCATTTATTTCTTTAGTTGTTTTTTTAACTACCTCCTCAATTCTAGCAGGATGGATTCTTCCATCAGTCACTAATTTGTGAAGAGATAATCTTGTAATTTCTCTTCTAACTGAATCAAAACAAGATAAAATAATTGCGCCTGGTGTGTCATCTACAACAATATCAACTCCAGTAGCAGCTTCAATTGCTCTAATATTCCTCCCTTCTCTTCCAATAATACGCCCTTTTATAGCATCATTATCAATGTTAAAAACTGAGACTGCATTATCCATAGCTTCTTCTGTGGCAATTCTTTGAATAGTTTGTATAACTATCTTCTTAGCCTCTTGTTTGGCAGTTAGTTTTGCTTCTTCTATTGTATTTTTAATAATCTCAAGCGCATCTGTTTTAGCTTCGTTTTTTAAGGATTCTACTAGCTCTTTCTTAGCCTCATTAGCAGATAAATTTGAAATCTGCTCTAATTGTTCAACTTGCTTCTTGTGAGATACATCTAAATCATTTTGCTTCTTCTCTAATATTAGCTTCTGATTAGTAATATCAGAAATTAATCTTTTGTAATTAGCATCTTTTTTATTTACTTCAGCTAACTTCTGATTTAATGTATTTTCTTTTTGAGAAGCTCTTTGGCTTGCCTTATTTATTTCATTATTCTTTTGGTTAATAATTTTATCATGTTCAGATTTAAGTTCTATAAACTTTTCTTTAGCTTGAAGATTTTTTTCTTTTCTAATCTGCTCACTCTGCTTCTTCGCATCCTCAATAATAATATTTGCCTTATTCTTATTTTGATTTGTTAAAAAATATAATGCTCCACCTGAACCAGCAATTAAACTAACTAATCCTACTATTAATGTTAAAATATCCATATTTAAATTTTTAATTAAAATCCCGTATTAATGACTGAAAAACTCCAGAATAATATGAATAGGGATGCCGAAATATTGCAAACTTCCACTGTCTCACAAGAGAACCAAAGGTTGAGGCCTGTTTTTAACAAATCGAGTCAAACCCCAATACTTTAAGTGTTGAGTTTAACAAAATATTAATACGGGATTATATTACAAAAGAACTATTTGATTAAATATTGTCATTCAAAATATTGTTAATACTTTCTAACCTTGTAGTTAAATCTTTATCAATATCTTTATTGTTAAAATACTCTAATTTTGAAGCATATTCTATAAGACACATTGCTACCAAATCTTGTTTGTCTTTGATAGCATAGTTTTCCTCATAAAATTTTAATCTTGTTTCAATTTTTTTTATGGCACTTCTAATATTCTCCTCTGAATTACGCTCAATTTTCATCGGATAGATTCTATTAGCAATATTTAATTTTATCGATAACTTATCTTCCAAACTAAAACTATTTATTTAACAATGCAATACATTTATCTATTTCCCGTACATACTCATTAATCTTAGATCTTGTTGCTCTTACGTCTTCGTGACTTTTAACAGCAGATTTAGATATATTCATGAGTTTTACTTTATCTAATAAGGATGTGATTTTTATTTGTTGATCATTCACCTTTTTATTTAAAATATAATTTTCCTTCTGTAAATCTGATTTTTCATTCTTAAGCTGATTATGCTTTGATAGCAAATCACTAATTTTAGACTCAATACTATCAATAATCGTTTTCACAGTCAAATAATTGTTACAAACTTAAAGATTTAAACTGTATAAATAATGCTTTTTTGATGTTATCTTTGAACAAATTTTAAGTTAAAATTATCAAATATGAAATTTTTAAAATACTATCTTATTATTGTCATAATAATCTCATCAAAAGAAGTTTCATCTCAACAATATTCATCACCTCTTGACTTTAATCTTTTGCTTTCAGGAACTTTTGGAGAATTGAGAAATAACCATTTTCATGCAGGTATTGACATAAAAACAGAAGGAGTCGAAGGCCAGAAAGTTAGGTCTATTTCAGATGGATACATATCAAGAATAAAAGTTTCAACTTCTGGATACGGAAAAGCTATCTATATTACACACCCTAAAACAGGGCATACTTCTGTATACGCTCATTTACAAAAATTTAATAATAGAATTTCCAAATTTGTTAAGAAGAAACAATATGAAAGAGAAAGTTTTGAAATTAATATTTTTTTAAATGATACTACACTAAAAATAAGTAAAGGAGAGATAATTGCACTATCAGGAAATACTGGCGGTAGCAATGGTGCACACCTTCACTTTGAAATAAGAGATACTAAAAGTGAACATCCAATAAATCCTCTTCAATTTAATTTTAAAGTGGTAGACAATATATCTCCATTAATTAAAAAAATAAAGATATATGCTTTTGACACTACATTAGTTGACGGTTATAATAGAGATAAGATTTATCCAATAAAACAATATAATAACATTCTTACTATAGATGAAACCCCTATAGTAAACGGAAGTTTTGCATTAGCAATTTTTACATACGACAAAGCAGATTATGCATATAACAAAAATGGAATATACTCAATAAAAGTATTTATTGACAACACACTAAGCTATCAATTTGAAGTGAATGAATTAGATTTTAGTACTACAAGATACATTAATGCTCATATTGACTATTGTGAAAATAAATTAAGTAAGAATAGATACCATAGATGTTTTAAATTGCCAAATAATAAGCTTTTAAACTACAGCAATTTGATAAATAATGGGATAATTAGCTTTAAAGATACTCTATTACACAGTGTAGATATTATTGTTAATGATATCTATAAAAATGAATCAAAACTTAGCTTCAAAATAAAATCAACAAATAATCCATTTCTTAAAAAATGTACTCTACCAGAAGACACTTTCAATAAAATGTTTCATTATGATGCTATTAATAAATTTACAACAAATGACATTAAAATAGAGATGCCAGCATATTCAATTTATGAAGATATAATGTTTAAGTATCAAATTACTAATTCTGTAAAAGATACATATGGAAATATTTACAGTATTCATAATGAAAATACTCCTGTGCACTTAAAATACACACTTGAAATAAAAGCAGATATTGCTGATTCTCTTAAGAGCAAAACTTATATCGCATCAACAGACCTAAGTGGTAATTATTGGTACCATGGAGGCAAATGGGAGAAAAATAGAATTAAAACTAAAGTGAGAGAGTTTGGAGACTTTTGCATAGTTGCAGATACCATAAATCCTGAAATTAAAGGTGTAAATATATTTCCTGGCAAAAAAATTAACAAACAAACATCAATTAAACTAACAATAAAGGATAAACATAGTGGTATAAAATCATTTAGAGGTGAGATCGATGGGAAATGGATTTTAATGGATTATGATTATAAAGAAAGTGTCTTACGTTACGACATTGAAAATGATTTAAAAAAAGGAAAGCATACATTTAAGCTAAATGTAACTGATAACGTTGGCAATGAATCAAATTACAACTCAACTTTTATATATTAAATAAACTCCTTTTTGGAAAAATCAAAAAAGTACTCTCTTAATTCGTTTCTAACGTTATCATATATAACTTGTTTTTCTTTATTTGAACCCTTGGCATTAGCAGGGTCTAAAAAATGTTTGTGACAAAAAATTTTAGCATTTACAAAAGTTGGACAAATATCTTTTGCATTATCACATAAAGTAATAACAAAATCAAATTTTTTAGATATATACTCATCTACAGAATTTGATAAATATTTTGAAATATCAATTCCTATTTTATTCATAGCTACTACTGCGAATTGATTTACTTTTTCTGGTTTAGTTCCTGCGCTATACACTTCAATCTTTAAATTAAGTGAATTTAATAACCCATGGGCCATTTGAGATCTACAAGAATTACCAGTACAAATTATTATTAACCTTTTCATATTTTAAATTACTATTTTAAAAATAAAAATAAGATTTAAAAAATAAACATCAACTTTTAAAATATATACAATAAGTATAGTAATATTGAGTTTATTAGTTAACATAATTCTATTTTTGCAAAATATGTTAAAAAGATATTTATTTCTACTCTTGTTAATTTCTCCCTTATGCGGATATAGTCAATCTATCTCTGGATATATATCAGATGTAAATGGAAATAATCTACCATCTGTTAATATTTCAGTAATAAATGAATCAATTGGAACAACATCAGATCCAAATGGGAATTATAATTTAATTGTTAGAGAGAATAGATCTCTAATTCTAGCATTTAGTTTTATTGGCTATCAAATTGAAAAAATTAGAATCCCAATGCTTAAATCAGGGCAACATTATAAACTGGATATTAAATTAAAGACTTCTTCTAATGTTCTGAATGATGTTATCATCACAGATCAAAGAAGCAGAAAAGAAAGTTTTAATAAGATTAAAACAAAGCACGTTAGTGTTTTACCTGGAAACTCTGGTGGTATTGAAGCAATATTAAAGACATTACCAGGCGTTAGTTCAGCAAACGAATTAAGCTCTCAATATTCAGTTAGAGGAGGTAATTTTGATGAGAACCTTGTTTATGTAAATGGAATTGAAATTTACAGACCTTTTCTAGTACGATCTGGAAGACAAGAGGGATTGAGTTTTGTTAATACAGATATGGTTAACAGCATTCTATTTTCAGCTGGAGGATTTGATGCAAAGTATGGTGATAAAATGTCTTCTGTACTTGACATTACATATAAAAATCCTATTAAAAATATGGCAAGTTTACAATTAAGTCTACTAGGTGGATCTTCACATTTTGAAGGAATATCTAATAATACGAAATTAAGCTACATATTAGGAGCAAGATACAAAACAAGTAAATATTTACTTAATTCCTTAGATACTGAAGCAGAATATTCACCGAATTTTTCTGATATTCAAACTTATATAAATTATAAAATAAATAAAAGTTGGGACATTAGTTTTTTAGGAAACATAAATCAAAATCAATATACAATGATCCCAAGAAATAGAGATACTGAATTCGGAACAGTAAACGAAGCTCTTAAACTATCCATCTATTTTGAAGGGCAAGAAGTAGATAGCTACGAAACATTCTTTGGTGCATTAAGTACAGGTTTTCAGCCCAATAAAAATTTAAAACTACAATTTACAACTTCTGCATTTAAAACTTTTGAGGAAGAGAATTTTGATATTGTTGGTGAATATTGGCTATATCAGCTTGAAAACAATTTAGGTTCTACTGATTTTGGTAGTGTAGCTTTTGATAGAGGAGTCGGAAAATATATTAATCATGCACGAAATAGTCTAAATGCTAACGTGATAAATTTATCTCACAAAGGGTACTATACCAATCAAAATTTAAATTTTGATTGGGGCTTTAAATTGCAAAAAGAGGAAATTGATGATAATATAAATGAGTGGAATTTAATTGATTCTGCCTTCTATAATTACCCACATCCAGATGACAATATTAATAATAATGCAGACCCAAATCAACAAATTATACTAAGCCAAGTTTTAAAAACAAAAATAAATCTGAGATCTTATCGTAACTCTGGATTTATGCAAGTTTCTAAAGACTTAGATAATATTACTATTAAAGCTGGCACAAGAGCAAGCTATTGGACTTTCAACGAAGAACTCCTAATTAGTCCAAGAGCATCTATTGCATATGCACCTATTTGGAAAAAAGATATTGTTTTTAGAGCAGCTAGCGGAATATATTATCAATCATCTTTTTACAAAGAAGTAAGAACATTATCAGGCACGTTAAATAGAGAGGTTAAATCTCAAAAATCAATTCATTATTTATTTGGTGTCGATTATCTTTTCTATAGTTGGGGAAGACCATTTAAATGGATAACAGAGATATATTATAAAGATTTAGAAAATCTAATTCCATACAAAGTAAATAACGTACGTATTCAATATCTGACTGATCAAATTTCAAATGGATATGCTACTGGAATTGATATGAAAATTAATGGAGAATTTGTTCCAGGAGTTGAAAGTTGGGCGAGTCTTTCAATTATGAAGACCGAAGAAGATATAGTTAATGATTTTATCACTAATCTAGATGGGAGTATCACTGAAGTTGGATTTATTCCAAGACCTACAGATCAAAGAGTTAGCTTTTCTATGTTCTTTCAAGATTATATACCCAATAATCCTAACTATAAAATGCATTTAAATTTAGTTTACGGAACTGGCTTGTCATTTGGCCCACCAAATAGTGAAAAACATGAAGATATTCTTAAAATACCAGATTATAGACGTGTAGATATTGGATTTTCAGTATTATTAAAAGGAGAAAATAAAAGATCAAGAATTAATTGGCTAAATATTTTTGAGAGCATTTGGGTTAGTGCTGAAGTATTTAACCTTTTGGATATCAATAACACTGTTTCTTACCTTTGGGTTACTGATATTACTGGAAGAGAGTATGCTGTTCCAAATTACCTTACATCCAGACAATTAAACACAAAATTAATTCTAACATTTTAAATATTAGATGAATCAATTGTAAGAAATTAAGATAGTTTTCTTGCTAATGATTCATTGTATATCTTTTTATATTCACAAATATCTCCAAAATCTGAAGAGTCAATTGATATTCTGCCCTTTGTAACATGACCTAATAATACAAAAGGAGTATTAAGGTCTTTTAATAAATCAAGAAATGCATCCTCACCAGTTTCAGTGACAGATACAATCACCCTTGAAGGAGATTCACCAAATAAAAAGGCATCTTCTCTGACTTCGGATGATGTTACAATTTCAAATCCTAAATCATTTGTGAACGAACTCTCCAATAAAGTAATAAATAATCCACCATCAGAAACATCATGTGCTGATTCAATAACTCCATCTCTAATTAATTTTGTGATTGTATTTTGCACATCATACTCTTTATCTAGGTCAAAGCAAGGAGCAGGTGACTGCTTAATATTGTGATAAGAAGCTAAATATTCAGAACTAGAGATATCATTTTTACTCTCCCCAATCATATAAATTAAATCAGATTTTCCTTTAAATGCTAAAGAAGTAATATGTTTTTTATCTTCAACAATTCCTAGCATGCCAATTGTTGGTGTTGGAAAAACAGGAACTTCAACCCCATCAATAGCAGACTGATTATAAAAAGATACATTTCCTCCAGTAACTGGAGTTTTAAACTTTTTACAAGATTTAGTCATTCCTTTAATTGCTCCAACAAATTGCCAGTAAACTTCTGGATTATATGGATTCCCAAAATTCAAACAATTTGTTATTGCAGAAGGAACACCACCCGAACATACAATATTTCTAGCAGCTTCAGCTACGGCCATTGCACAGCCTTCTTCAGGATCAGCATTAACCATTCTTGCATTACAATCGACAGTCATAGCTAATGCTTTATCAGATTCCTTTAGATTAACAATTCCTGCATCTGTTGGAAAATTTGTACTCATGTTTACTGTGCCAACCATAGAATCATACTGCTCATACACCCATCTTTTAGAAGCAATATTTTCATGCCCAGTTAAAAATAATGCAATTTCTTTTAAATTTCTAGGCTGTTCTACTGTATCAATATCAAACAATTTCCATTTTTTAAAATAATCAGGCTCCTGAAATTCTCGATGATAAACAGGAGCACCTCCTCCAAGAACTAGATCATTGCATGGAACATCTCCAACTAAATCACCATGCATAAAATATCTAACTCTATCTCCTTTTGTAACAACACCAATTTCTTCACAAGAAAGATCCCACTTATCAAAGATTTTTTTAACAACATCTTCTTTACCTTTCTCCACAACCACAAGCATTCTTTCTTGAGACTCAGATAAAAGAATTTCCCAATCCTTCATATTCTCTTGTCTTGTTGGGACTTTTTCAAGCCATAAATCCATTCCATGCTTACCTGCTGCAGACATTTCATTTGAAGAACATGTGATACCTGCAGCACCCATATCCTGCATTCCAACAACAGCATCAGTCTTTCCGAGCTCTAAAGTAGCTTCCAAAAGCAACTTCTCTTGGAATGGATCACCAACTTGTACTGCTGGTAAATCGTTTACAGAATCTTCCGAAATATCTTTTGATGCAAATGAAGCCCCATGAATACCATCCTTTCCTGTTCTTGAACCAACAATAAATACAGGGTTACCTACTCCTGAAGATGTAGCTGATATCATTTCACCCTTTTTCATAATTCCAGCTGAAAAAGCGTTTACTAATGGATTTGTGTTGTAACAAGAATCAAAAAATACTTCGCCACCAATTATGGGAATACCAAACGCATTTCCATAATCACCAATTCCTTTTGAAACACCTTTTACCAACCACTTTGTTTTATCAAGGTTAATATTTCCAAAACGAAGTGAATTTAATTGAGCGATTGGCCTTGCCCCCATTGTAAAGATATCTCTATTAATACCACCTACACCAGTTGCAGCTCCTTGATATGGTTCTAGTGCAGATGGATGATTATGCGATTCTATTTTAAAGCAACATGCTAAGCCATCACCAATGTCAACTAATCCAGCATTCTCTTCCCCAGCTTCAACTAACATATGTGGTCCTTCTTTAGGCAAAGTTTTTAACCAAACTATTGAATTTTTATATGAACAATGTTCTGACCACATAACACCAAAAACACTTAATTCAGTAAAATTTGGTGTTCTTCCTAAAATCTCAATAATTCTTTCAAATTCTTCAGATCTTAATCCCATTTCTTTAGCCTGATCTACTGTACCTAAACTTAATGTTGCCTGTGATGACATATTTTATATTTTAATTTTATGTAAAAATAGTCTTTTAAAAAAAGTAAGTTGAATGCTTAATAAAAAAAAATATAAGTTTTTAAACAATTTTTAAAGATTTAAACTACATTATTCTAGGGTTATAATTACTAGATATTTTACCATTTAAATCTTTAAAATGATTTTCGATAACACGCATGTCACTGTCAATATCTCCAGTTGGAAAAATTGAATCTATAACACCTACAGTTTTATACTTGTAATCCATTGCTACTAATACAATAGGAACTCTAGCCTTTAAAGCAATGTGGTAAAAACCTGTCTTCCATTTCTTAACTCTAGAGCGTGTTCCTTCAGGAGACAAGGCTAAAATAAAACTTTCTGAACTTTTAAATCTGTTGACTGTTATATCTACTAAATTATTATTGGAATCACGAAAAACAGGTATCCCTCCATTTAATCTAAAAAACATTCCAAATATTGGTATAAAAAAAGAACTTTTAATGAAATAATTGACCGAAATTCCAGTAATATAACCATAACATCGTCCTATTAAAAAATCCCAGTTTGAAGTATGTGGAGCTGCAATAATTACACATTTTTTTGGGAATTTAAATGAATCTGTAACTGTCCAACCATTTAACCAAAAAATAATTTTAGAAACTAATTTAAGCATGAATAATATTTTTACAAATAAACAATTTTATTGTCCATCAGTTGATATCTAAGTAAAAATTATAAATTTGCAATACAAAAAATCAAATATGAAAGCTAGAAAAATCGCACTTTTACTCATACCGTTAAACATATTATTAATATATCTTGTTTATAACAGTATTAATAGTGAAATGGTTTTCAATAAAAAAGCTAAGGAAAGAATCTCTAATAATGTTCAAAAACTAAAAGATCTCAGACAATTGCAAGTTAAGTACAAGCAGACACATGGAGAATATTCTGACAACTTTGAAAAATTAGACTACTTTTTAAGATTTGAAGAAATAGTAACTGTTAAAGCAATTGGCGAAACTCCTGACTCACTTACAGATGCACAAGCTCTTGAAATGGGAATAATTAGTCGTGACACAACATATGCATTAGCAAAAGAAAGTGTATTTGATGAAGCTTACTTGAATAGTAGAAAAAAAGAATTTCCTCTTGATATTGATAATTTAATCTCAATTCCACATACAGAGGAAAAATACAATATCAGTTCAGGTGAAATTGAGAAAGGCAACGTTACAGTGCAAGTTTTCGAAATTTCAACAAACTACGGGACAGTATTTAACGGACTCGATGCAAAAAATAAAAACTACGAATTAGATGCTCTTTTAAAAGTTGGATCTATGGATGAAGCATCTTTAAATGGAAACTGGAAAAGCGAATAAATACATTGGAAGAGCTTTCAATTTTGAACGCTCCGAAGATTATCATCTCATTTTGCAGATAAGTTTCAATCAACTTACAATAATTCTACTTAATACAAATTCTGTAATTGATTTCTATCATAATATTAAAATAGAAAATAACTTAACTGATATATTTAATAATGAAAAAACATTACAGCTTAAGTATCGTAAAACAACAATTACATTTTCAAATATTGCTTATACTTTAGTTCCGAACTATTTATTTGTTAATGAGCATTCAAAGGAAATTCTAGAATTTAGCTCTGATATATCTGATGTTATTAAATTAGAAAAAATCAGAGAAATAGATTCTACGTTAATTTATTCCATTTCTGAAGAAATAGAAAATTTAGTTAGTAATTTCTTTCCATCTGCAACACTAAAACCGCAACAATCTATACTAATTGAACAATATATTCAGGCTAAAAATAAATTAGATAATGCTTATTTATTTTTTAATGAAAATATTTTAAATATAACAATATTTAAAGATGAAAATTTAGTATTTAGCAATGCATTTCTTTTCAAAACCAAAGAAGATATTCTATACTATATTCTCTTTACATTTGAACAGCTTAAAATCAGTACTGAATCAGTTAAAGTAAAATTATATGGTCATATAGTTAAAAATGATGAAATTTATAAGCTACTATACGATTATATTAGAAATATTGAATTTGGAATAAATATGACGACAATAAAAGTACCAACTGAAATGAATTTGCTAGAAAATCATCAATTACAAGGATTATTTAATTAATATAATGAGAATCATTTCAGGTACTCACAAAGGCAGAATAATTAATCCGGGTAACAAACTTAATTTAAGACCAACTACTGACAGGTCAAAAGAAGCGCTATTTAATATTTTAGAGAACAGATACTATTTTGATAATAAAAATGTACTTGATTTATTTTCTGGGACAGGAAATATTTCTTTAGAATTTGCTTCTAGAGGAACTGAAGAGGTTATTGCAGTAGATAATAATTTTGCTAGCGTTGAGTTTATAGAAAATATATCAGATACATTTGGATTAAACATTTCAGTATTTAAATCTGATTGCATAAAATACATTAATAATTGCAAAAATATATTTAACTTTATTTTTGCTGACCCTCCATACGATTATGAAAACTATCAA
>Ga0206678_10002172_pt1 | contig 12579 bp, 11 predicted proteins | sample M180m12015metaG_FD_155453 | JGI IMG/M metagenome (GOLD analysis project Ga0206678, IMG submission 155453) | Ammonia-oxidizing marine archaeal communities from Monterey Bay, California, United States - M1 80m 12015 | ecosystem: Environmental > Aquatic > Marine > Intertidal zone | place: USA... | reverse complement strand
AATCAAAACCTAGTACTCCATATTCTGAGAGTAAAGAATTATAGGCTTCAAAATTAGCAGTTGTACTTATGCTGTTCAAAGGACAAACTTCTTCTTCCGATTGTTCTACTTTAAGGATAGCATGCCTATGTGAAAAAGTTCCTCTTTCTACATCCTGTCCGCTTAACCTTACATCATGTCCTTCATCCAATAAAGAAGCATAAGCCAGTAACTCACCCATTGCCCAATCCAATTTATCAGACACTTCTACCATCTTCTTTCTATCAGCTAATAGCTTTCTTGTTTTCTTAAATAATTTGTTAGCCTGTGGAATATCATACAAATGCTTTGCCAATTCCCTAAGCTTATCCTGACCAATATTTGTTTCATTTGACCCCTTAAAATCAGGGATGAAATTTCTTTTTACTTCACTCCATTCCTCTTTTAAGAAACGCGTTATTTTTGCTTTCTTTATCTCCTTTGCTTCATCAAATCTGTCTTGCAATAAGTTTTGGAAATCTTGTTCTAACTCTTTTGCAATTCCAGCCTCTACAACTCCTTCATTCATCAATTTCTCCTTATAAATCTCTCTTGGATTTTTATGTTTTGAAATTGCTTCATATAATTTTGGTTGTGTAAACCTTGGTTCATCTCCTTCATTGTGTCCGTATTTTCGGTAACACAATAAGTCAATAAATACATCCTTATGATATTTTTGTCTGTATTCCACTGCCAATTGCAAAGCGTGTACAACTGCCTCCACATCATCACCATTTACATGCAGTACTGGCGACAAAGTTACTTTTGCAACATCCGTACAATAAGTACTCGACCTAGCATCCAAATAATTGGTAGTAAACCCAACTTGATTATTAACTGCAATATGAATCGTTCCTCCTGTTTGATATCCATCCAATTGCGCCATCTGGATAACTTCATACACCACTCCTTGTCCTGCTAATGCAGCATCACCATGTAATAAAATAGGTAAAATTTTCTTTACATCTCCACCATACTTACTATCCAATTTTGCTCTAGTAATTCCTTCCACAACAGGATCAACTGCTTCCAAGTGAGATGGATTTGGCGTTAAGTTTAACTTAATGTTATTTCCATTATGACATTTTTGCATTGATGTAAATCCTAAATGGTATTTTACATCCCCTGAAATATTATCATCTTCATATAACTTCCCTTCAAACTCTGAAAAAATCTCTTTGTAAGTCTTGTTGAAAATATTAGCCAACACATTCAACCTTCCCCTGTGCGACATTCCTACAACAAACTCCTCTACCCCTAACCCTGAACTATGTTCAACTAAAGCATCCAAAGCAGGAATTAAGGATTCAGCCCCCTCTAATGAAAATCGTTTTTGACCAACAAATTTCTTGTGTAGGAAATTCTCAAAAGCAACTGCCTGATTTAATTTATGAAGGATATGTTTTTTTTGTTTTGCTTCAAATTTTGGTGTATTTGAATTTTTGTGCAACCTGTTTTTAATCCAATCTATCTCCTTAGGATCACGGATATACATATATTCTACACCTATGGATTGGCAATATACTTTCTCCAAATGTGCAATAATCACCTTTAAGGTTGAAGGACCAATCCCTACTTGTTCTCCTGCTTGAAACTCAACATCTAGGTCTGCTTCTTCTAAACCAAAATTCTTATAATCAAGGGTAGGCGTGTACTTTCTTCTTTCCCTAACTGGGTTTGTTTTGGTAAATAGATGTCCACTTTTTCGGTAAGCATCAATCAGGTTAATTACCTTAAATTCCTTTTGAAAAATTTGTGGAATATCTTCTTCAGAATACACTTCTTTTGCAAAGTCAAAACCTTGAAAAAAGCTACTCCATTCTTCTTCTATACTCTGAGGGTCTTGTAGATATTTATCATACATCTCCTCAATCATTCCTGTGTGTAGGGCTCCTAAAAAGGAAAACTTATCCATTATTTATTGCTAAATTTAGTATGCAAAATTATCTAATTTTATTCATATAAGGTGCTAAATACTACTGATTTTCAGGGTTTGAGTAATAATTTTTAATTATTACCTTTTGGAGTTCCCTTTTCACAATCAATTCTGCTAGTAATTCTGAGAAAGTATGCTGAGTATTTTGCATTTCTGCTTGCACTTTTTCTTCAGATAAATCAATGCGATATAACAGATTTATGATTCGTTTTGAATCCTGCTCGTTTAATGCATTTACTAAGTTAGTAGTGAAGGAAAATAATTGCTTGTAATCCTTTACAGGTTTGTCAATATCAAAATTTACCCCCACTGTTAAAAAATCCTTTTCTAATTGTGTAGTGGTTTCATTAAGGAATTGATTCGATTGAATTTTAGCATTAACAGCAGTTAAATCCATTTAAGAAACTCTATCCAGTAATAGTGCTGAAAAGTCCAATAATGGCGCTTTATTATCTGATTCTATAGCATCCAAGTGAAGCATAGCTTTTGTATGGTATTCTTTCATCAAATCTGAAGTTAAGTGATGAATATCTAATGTTGTAAAAATTGATTTTACTGCTTCCACTTTAGCTTCAGAAGCATCATTAGTTGAAAAATACCGCTCTAAATCAGTATGCTGATTTTCATTAGAAAGTGCTAAAGCCTTTAAATACAAGTAGGTTTTTTTATTGGCCATAATATCACCTCCAACTTGCTTGCCAAATGTCTCAGGATTCCCAAAAGCATCTAATAAATCATCCTTCAACTGAAAGGCAATTCCCATATTTCTACCAAATTCGTATAAATTGTTTTGTTGCTGAGTAGAAGCCCCTGCTGTAATTCCTCCAATTTGCAAAGCAGCACCCAATAATACAGCCGTTTTATACTCAATCATCTTTAGGTAATCCTCAATATTTACATCCGATTGAGTTTCAAAATCCATATCCCATTGCTGGCCTTCACACACCTCAATTGCAGCTTTACTAAACACCGCTAGCACTTGTTTTATTATAGATTGATCCACAGCCGCCATTAACTGATACGCTTGTACCAACATAGTATCTCCCGAAAGGATTGCTACATTATTATTCCACTTTTCATGTACCGTTTGTTGCCCTCTTCTTAAAGGAGCTTTGTCCATAATATCATCATGCAAAAGCGTGAAATTATGAAAGACTTCAATTGCCAATGCAGGTGAAATTGCTTTTTCAATATTTTTATCAAATAATTGATGTGCCATTAGCACCAAAATAGGACGCATTCGCTTTCCTCCCAAACCAAGAATATAGTCAATCGGTTCATACAATAATGAAGGGTTTTCAGGATATTCTATCCTCCCCAATTCATTACTAATTAACGCACTTAATTCTTGGATTGATTTCATTATTTCTTTAACAAATTAACAAGGTATTCACCATATCCACTTTTCCTAAGCGGCTCAGCAACTGCTAAAAGTTGTTCTTCATTAATATAGCCCATACGAAAAGCGGCTTCCTCAATACAACCAATTTTTCTACCTTGTCGCTCCTCAATTACTTGCACGTATTGGTTCGCTTGCATTAGGGACTGAAAAGTACCCGTATCCAACCAAGCCGTACCTCTACCAAGCACTCTAACATCTAATTCTCCTCTTCTTAAATACTCCTTATTTATATCCGTAATTTCGTATTCCCCTCTTGCTGAAGGCTTAATATTTTTTGCAATTTCAACTACTGAATTATCGTAATAATAAAGTCCTGGAACCGCATAGTTGGATTTTGGATTTTGGGGTTTTTCTTCCAATGAAAGTGCTTTAAAATTTTCATCAAAATCAACTACACCATAGCGTTCAGGATCATTCACATGATACCCAAATACAATTCCTCCTTCTACATCTCTACAAGATGTTAAAGTATTAACTTTCATCTGAAAAATATTATCACCCAATACTAAACAAACTTTATCATCTCCAATAAATTCTTCTCCTAAAACAAATGCTTGAGCTAAACCATTTGGCACTTCTTGCACTTTATATTCAAACCTGCAGCCTAGCTGACTACCATCACCTAACAATTTTTTAAATAATGGTAAATCATGCGGAGTTGATATAATCAAAACTTCTTTAATTCCAGAATACAACAAAGTTGATAATGGATAATAAATCATGGGTTTATCATAAATTGGCATCATTTGCTTACTCATTGCTAAGGTTAAAGGGTGCAATCTAGTCCCTGACCCTCCTGCTAAAATTATTCCTTTCATTTTTTTAATTTTCGTTTTACTTTAAGATCGTCTAATTCAACATCTTCTTCCTCATCAAAGGTATCTAACAAAGGTTCCTGAAAAGCCTCATAGTTAATTACCCTCTCCAATGAAAGCAATAATGCTGGAAGCAATAATAGATTAGACAACATAGCTAACAACAATGTAATTGACACCAATAAACCTAGTGCTATTGTTCCTCCAAAATCAGAAGCAACAAATATAAAAAATCCAAAGAACAATACAACAGATGTATAGAACATACTTACACCAGTTTCTTTTAAAGCAGATAAAACTGACTTTCTAATATTCCAATTATTAACCAATAACTCCTGTCTATACTTGGCTAAAAAGTGAATAGTATCATCTACAGAAATACCAAAAGCAATACTAAACACCAGAATTGTGGAAGGCTTTAAAGCAATTCCGAAATAACCCATTATTGCACCTGTAAGTAATAAGGGAATCAGATTAGGTATAATTGACACAACCACCATTCTAAAGGAATTAAACATCCATGCCATAAAGATAGAAATTAGTATAATTACCAATAGCAAACTCAGCATTAAATTCTTTAATAAAAACTTTGTTCCATTCAAGAAAACAATACTTGATCCTGTTACCGTTACCTCATATTTATCAGTATCAAATATTTCATTCACTTTTGGGAGCAAAACATTAAAAACACTATCCATTTTAGCGGTAGAAATATCAGCAACCATTAAGCTAATACGCGCTTCCTGTTTTAAAGAGTCTATCATTAATGAACCTGCGCCCATTACAGAAGCACTATTCTTTAAATAAGATAAAATCATTCTTTGTTCTTGGCTATTGGGCAAAGAGTAAAATGATGAATCACCATTATAGTAAGCCTGCTTACTATATTTTATAAAATCAATATAGGAACTTGGTTTTGAGAACTCTTTGAATTTAGAAATCTCATTACTTAACTGCTCAATTTTTTTAAGGTTATAAGATTTTAATAATCCATTCTTTTTCTTAGTATCTATTATAACCTCTAATGGCATAACACCTCCAAAATTATGCTCAAAGAATTTCAAATCTTTATACAGTTCTCCTTCTTTAGGCAAATCATCTGTTAAGTTTCCAGTTGTCCTAACATTCAAAATACCGACAATACCAAAAACAATAAGTATTGCTGTGATAAAATATATTTGCTTTCTTCTATTCTGAACCAAAAAAACAAGATGTGATACAAATTTATTAATCCAAACCTTGTCTAAATGTTTAGTATGTCTAGCCTTAGGGTCAGAAGCAAAAGAAAAATAAATAGGAATAATAAACAAAGACAATAGGAAAATAAGGACAATATTAATTGAAGCTACTAAGCCAAATTCTTGTAATGTTTCACTATTTGTAAGAATAAATGCAGCAAATCCTGAAGCAGTAGTAAGGTTAGTAAGTAGGGTAATGTTCCCTATTTTCTGAACCATCATTTTTAAAGCATAATCTTTATTTTGAGTACGCTTAAATTCATTATGAAATTTATTAATCAAGAATATACAATTAGGTATACCAATAACAATAAGTACTGGTGGCACCAAAGCCATCAGAATAGAGATCTCATAATCCAACAAAACAATTGTTCCAAAAGAAAAAACAACTCCTAATATTACCACAATCATGGAGGAAATTACGGCCTTGAAGGATCGGAAAAATAAAAATAATATCAAGGAAGTAATCAGCAAAGTAAAAATGATAAATAATGATATTTCTTCTTTCACCTTAATAGAATCTACAGTACGAATATAAGGGAGCCCTGAATAATGCGCTTTTACCTTAAAGTCATTCGCGTAAGTATCTACAATATTTTTAATAGAGAAAATTAACTGATTTCTATTTGCTGACTTAACTATTTCGTTATCCAATGTAATTAGCATAGAACTCACAGTATTATCTGCAGAATTTATTAAACCTTTATAAAAAGGTTGTTTTAAGAATTCTGAAAATGCATTATCTAGCTCATCTTGAGTTTTTATTTTGTCTGAAAACCATCTTTTAACTACAAATCGATTAGATGAAGTATCTTTTAATACAAAAGGAATATTAGTAAAAGAGACAATTTGACTAACTCCACTTATCGCTTCAATATCCTTGGTTACTTTATCCCAACTTGAAAGGTGATTTAAATTAGTTATTAAACTATCTTCAATAGCAATAACTAATACATTCTGAGTACCGTACTTTTCTAAGAAATTCTGATAATCTAAACTCACCTTATGATCATTAGGCAATAACTTAGCCATAGAATAAGAAAGACGTGCCTCTTTACCTTTTTGAATCATAAAGGTAGTTGCCCCTGCAATTATCAGGATAATTATTATCCTATTTTTTAAGATTAAGCTAGAAAGAAACCTCCACATATTGAAAATAAATTTGTGCTAAAATACTTCAATTTTGAAGGATATAGCTGCATTATAACAATAAAAAAAAGGGGCTTATTGCCCCTTTTTATCTTTTTATATGTTACTACTTAAACTGTCATGATTTCAGCTTCTTTTGTAGTATAAATAACATCAATTTTTGATGAAAAGTTATTTGTTAAATCCTGCACAGAGCCTTCCGCATCTCTAACCATATCTTCAGAAAGACCTTCCTTACCAAGTTTTTTCATCTCATCATTAGTTTTTTGTCTAATGTTTCTTACGCTAACTTTAGCATTTTCAATTTCAACCTTAGCTTGTTTTACCAAATCTCTTCTTCTGTCTTCCGTTAATGGTGGTACATTAATAATTACTTTCTCCCCATTATTTGAAGGGTTAAATCCTAAATTAGCATCTACAATTGCTTGTTCAATTTCAGCTATTAGACTTTTATCAAAAGGCTGAACTGCTATCGTTTGAGCATCAGGAGTAGAAACATTAGCCGCTTGAGCCAAAGGAGTTAAAACTCCATAATAATCAACCTTTACCGTTCTTAGCATTTGAGGATTTGCTTTTCCAGCTCTAATTTTTCCCAAAACATTTTCCAAATGCGAGATTGCTTCTTGCATTTGCTCTTTAGCAACATCTAAATGAAAATTTACTTCTTCAGTCATAATAATTTATTTATTGTTCAACCTTTATTTAAAAATTAACGAGTGTTCCTACATTTTCCCCTTTACAAATCTTAGCCAAATTTCCTTCAATATTCATATTGAACACCTTTATTGGCAAGTTATTTTCTTGACATAGCGTGAATGCTGTCAAATCCATAATGCTTAATTTCTTTTGGAATACTTCATCAAAAGTAATAGTATCATACTTAGTAGCATTTGCATCTTTTTCAGGATCTGCAGTATATATCCCATCTACTCTTGTTCCTTTTAAGATTACATCTGCCTCAATTTCAATAGCACGCAAAGTAGCAGCAGTATCAGTAGTAAAGTAAGGGTTCCCTGTACCACCACCAAAAATAACTACTCTTCCTTTTTGCAAATGACGCATTGCTTTTCTTCTAATGTAAGGCTCAGCAACCTGCTCCATTCTTATAGCGGTCAGCAACCTAGTTTCAATATCAATTGATTCCAAAGCTGATTGCAATGCCATACCATTAATTATGGTTGCCAACATTCCCATATGATCGCCTTGCACTCTATCAAAACCTGCTCCTTCTGATTGAATTCCTCTGTAAATATTTCCACCTCCAATTACAATTGCAAGCTCAATACCCTGCGCTACAATAGCTTGAATTTCATTAGCATAAGCACTTAATACTTTGGAATCTATACCATATTCACCATCACCCATCAAGGCCTCACCACTAAGTTTTAAAAGAATTCTTTTGTATTGCATAATCGTTATAGAAATTTCCTCAAAGATAGGAAAATACACACAAGCATAGTCAAAGTAAAGAATGGAATTTTTACACAAAAAAAGCCACCCTAAAAGGATGGCTTTTCAAATTTTATAAGTTTAAAGATTAACCTAAGGCTACTCTTTTAAAACTGCTTACTGCAACATCACCATAAGTTTTGATGTATTCAGCAACATTTTTATCTTCATCTTTAATGAAGTTTTGGTCTAATAAACATTGTTCTTGATCCAAAGTAGTATTATCAGAAACAAAACGATCCATTTTTCCTGGCACAATTCTATCCCAGATTTGCTCTGGCTTTCCTTCAGCTTTCAATTCAGCTTCAATACCAGCTTTTGCTTCAGCCATTACAGCATCACTTAATTGTGACATTGAAATATAAGTAGGTACATTTTTCAATGTTTTCCCTAATCTTCCTAATTCAATATTATCTTTTTCAATTGCTGCAATTCTTGCTTCAGTTTCGTTAGCAACAAATTCAGCATCAAAATCTTTGTAAGATAATGAAGATGCACCCATAGAAGCAACTTGCATTGCCAAATCTTTAGATAAAACATCAGCATTATCAACTGAATTATTTAAACCAACTAAAACTGCAATTTTAGATCCGTGAGTATAAGTACCAACAAATGCAGCCTCAACTCTTTCAAATCCTGAGATTTCAATCTTTTCTCCAATTACTCCAGTTTGTTCAGTTAACTTTTCAGCAACAGTCATTCCTCCAAAATCAGCAGCTAAAAAAGCCTCTTTATCTGCATGGTTTAAAGCAATATCAGCAAAATCACTTGCTAAAGATTTGAATGAATCGTTAATTGCAACAAAATCAGTTTCACAAGCTAAAACGATAGCAACTCCTGCAGTGTTGTCAGCATTCATTTTAGTAATTGCAATTCCTTCACTTGCCTCTCTATCAGCACGCTTTGCAGCTACTTTTTGTCCTTTTTTTCTTAATACATCAATTGCAGCATCAAAATCACCATTAGCTTCAACTAATGCGTTTTTACAGTCCATCATTCCTGCTCCTGATTGCTTTCTTAATTTGGCTACATCAGCCGCTTTAATTGCTCCCATTATTCTTTTCTAAAAAAATTAATATTATCTTTCTTCTTGCTTCTCAACTGCTTTATCAGCAATTTTCTTAGCTTTTTCCTTCTTTTCTACTGCTTTTTTATCTTGGTCAGCATTTCTTTCTTCTAATCCTTCAGCAATTGCTTTGCTTACAATTGATAAAATACATTCTATTGATTTTGAAGCATCATCATTTGCAGGAATAGGGAAACTAACTTGAGAAGGGTTAGTATTCGTATCATTCATTGCGAATGAACGGATAGCTAACTTATTTGCTTCAGCTAAAGCAATGTGTTCTTTATTTGTATCAACAATAAAAATAGCCTCTGGCATTCTTGTCATTTTTACAATAGAACCTAAGTTTAAGTCTAATTTAGCTCTTTGTCTATCAATTTGCAATCTTTCTCTTTTTGATAATGAAGCGAATGTACCATTCTCTTTCATTTTATCAATTGTTTGCATTTTTTTGATCGACTTACGGATAGTAGCAAAGTTAGTTAATAATCCACCAGGCCATCTTTCAGTAATATAAGGCATATTTAAAGCTTCAGCAGTTTCAGCAACAATACCTTTAGCTTGTTTTTTTGTAGCAACAAATAAAATCTTTTTTCCTGATTTTGCAATTTGTTTCATTGCAGCAGCAGCATCCTCTACCATTGCTACAGTTTTATTCAAATCAATGATATGAATCCCATTTTTCTCCATAAATACATAAGGAGCCATTGCTGGGTTGTACTTTTTTCTTAGGTGTCCAAAGTGCACACCTGCTTCTAATAATTCTTTGAAATTTGTTCTCATGTTTACTTTCTTGTTTTCGTTAAGCAACTGCTCGGTAGAAGTTATACACTTGTCCCAGCAATTTAGATGCTAAACATTTATTAATAAATTGTGTTGTTCTATCTTTTAACCCACTGGAATTTCTTCCTTGCTTTTTTCTGTCCAGGTTTTTTACGCTCTACAACTCTTGCATCTCTTGTAAGCATTCCTTCTGGCTTTAATGTAACTCTGTTTTCAGGATCCAATTCGCATAATGCTCTTGAAATCGCTAAACGGATAGCTTCAGCTTGACCTGTAGTACCACCACCATTTACATTTACTTTTACATCAAACTTCCCAGCAACATCAGTAATGTTGAATGGTTGTTCTAACTTAAACTGCATAGTATCAACAGGAAAGTATTCTTTAAAGTCTTTACCGTTTACAGTAATGTTTCCTTTTCCTTCTGACATGTAGATTCTTGCAACAGATGCTTTTCTTCTACCAATTGTGTGAATTGTCTCCATGATTATTTTAAGTCGTTTAAGTTAAGATTTGTTGGTTTTTGAGCTTCTTGATCGTGCTCAGCACCAGCATATATATAACAGTTTTTTAAGATAGCTGCTCCTAATTTAGTTTTAGGCAGCATCCCTCTAATTGCATGTTTTACAACAGAAGTTTCGTTTTTCGCTAGCATTTCAGCTGGAGAAATTCTCTTTTGCCCACCAGGATATCCTGTATGAGAAAAGATTCTTCTATCTTCCATTTTATTTCCTGTCATTACAATTTTACCTGCATTAATGATGATAACGTAATCGCCACAATCAGCATGAGGTGTAAAATTTGTTTTGTATTTTCCTCTTAAAACTTTGGCAACTTTTGATGCCATTCTTCCAAGAATTTCTCCTTCAGCATCAACAACAAACCATTCTTTGTTTGCTGTTTCTTTATTTGCTGATAATGTTTTGTAACTTAATGTATCCACTATATATATATGTTTTAGTCCTTTATAAAAGGGCTGCAAAATTACACTTTTTTCTATTCCTGCAAAATATTATTAACTATTATTGTTTATAACCTTTATATAACCCCTAACTCCTTGCCAATCTTAGTAAAAGCTGCTATGGCTTTATCCAAGTTTTCTCGGCTGTGTGCTGCTGAAATCTGAACCCTAATCCTAGCTTGTTCTTTCGGTACAACAGGGAAGAAAAAACCAATTACATAAATTCCTTCCGCCAATAATTTGTCTGACATTATTTGTGAAAGCTTTGCATCATACAACATTACAGGTACAATTGCATGCACCCCTTCCTTTATATCAAAACCTGCTTCAGTCATTTTTGCTCTGAAATAACTCGTGTTTTCTTCCAAAATATCTCTTAAGTCAGTATTATTAGAAAGTAAATCAATCACTTTAGTGGCCGCCCCAACAATTGATGGCGCTAATGAATTAGAAAATAAATACGGACGAGATCTTTGACGCAACATGTCAACAATTTCCTTTTTCCCTGAAGTAAAACCACCCATTGCACCTCCCAAAGCCTTTCCTAAAGTAGAAGTAATGATATCTACCCTACCCATAACGCCACAATGTTCATGCGTTCCTCTTCCTGTTTTCCCTACAAATCCTGTCGAATGAGAATCATCCACCATAACTAAAGCATCATATTTTTCTGCCAAATCACAGATTTTGTCCAATTGCGCTAAGTATCCATCCATAGAAAATACACCATCCGTAACGATTATTCTATTTCTTTTGTCTTGTACTTTTATCAGTTGCGCTTCTAAATCCGCCATGTCATTATTAGCATAACGATAACGAGCTGCCTTGCACAAACGCACCCCATCAATAATAGAGGCGTGATTTAAAGAATCAGAAATAATAGCGTCTTCTTTTCCGAACAAAGGTTCAAATACTCCACCATTTGCATCAAAAGCTGCTGCATATAATATAGTATCCTCCATGCCTAAAAAATTAGAAATTTTTGCCTCTAGGTTTTTATGGATGTCTTGCGTACCACAAATAAATCGCACAGATGACATTCCGTAACCATGGGTATCCAAAGCATCTTTGGCTGCTTGTATTACATCAGGATGAGAAGACAAGCCTAAATAATTGTTTGCACAAAAATTTAACACCTCCTCCCCTGTGCTTACACGAATGCTTGCCCCTTGAGGATTAGTAATTATTCTTTCTTTTTTGAACAAACCAGCATCTTCAATACTTGCTAATTCATCTTGTAATTGCTTCTGAAATTTTCCTAACATAGTTTTATTTTTTGGGAGAGCAAAAGTACACAAATAAAAAAAGGAGGCAAAAGCCTCCTTTCTAAATATACTGTATAATATAAACTAAACTACTCCTTGATCCAGCATAGCATCTGCAACTTTTACAAACCCTGCAATGTTAGCTCCTTTTACATAATCAACATAATCTCCTTCTTTACCATATTCAATACATGAAGAGTGAATATCTTGCATAATTTGCTTCAGCTTAGTATCTACTTCTTCTCTAGTCCAATTCATTCTAAGTGAGTTCTGACTCATCTCCAAGCCTGAAGTAGCCACCCCACCAGCATTAGATGCTTTACCTGGAGCAAATAAGATTTTTGCATTTTGGAACACCTCAACTGCCTCAGGAGTTGTTGGCATATTAGCTCCCTCAGAAACTAATATACATCCATTAGCTACCAATGTTTTTGCTTCTGAATCATTCAACTCATTTTGAGTTGCACAAGGCAAAGCAATATCACAATTTACTGACC
>Ga0206678_10002171_pt1 | contig 12581 bp, 12 predicted proteins | sample M180m12015metaG_FD_155453 | JGI IMG/M metagenome (GOLD analysis project Ga0206678, IMG submission 155453) | Ammonia-oxidizing marine archaeal communities from Monterey Bay, California, United States - M1 80m 12015 | ecosystem: Environmental > Aquatic > Marine > Intertidal zone | place: USA... | reverse complement strand
TGAAAGCTGGTGCGGGTACAATTATAATGACCCCTGATGAAATTAAAAGGAAATATCCATTCTACAATGTGAAAGATATATTGTTGGGTAGCATAAATACCATTGACGAGGGCTATTGGGACGGGGGAACTGTATTTGATTGGCTGCGTCGCTCTGCGATAAACAACGGCATTGAATATATTTCAGATGAGGTTGTGGGGATTAATAAGAACTCTAAGGGCAGCATGGTCAAAAGTATAAGATTAAAATCGGGTGAACTAATAGGTTGTGGCGCCGTTGTGAACGCTTCTGGCACCCGTGCTTCAGAGATATCAGAAATGCTTGGTATAAAAGTGCCTGTAGAACCCCGAAAGCGTTACACTTGGGTATTTTCTGCAGAACATCCTTTAGAACGAGAGTTGCCTTTGACAATAGACCCTTCGGGTATTCACGTGCGTCAGGATGGGCCAAAGACTTATTTGGCGGGCAGTAAAGGGTTTTCTGATAACAAAGTTGATTTTAATGATTTTTCTATGGATCCCAATCTTTGGGAAGATTATGTCTGGCCAAAGATTGTGAAACGTATTCCAGCGTTTGAATCAATAAAAATTATAACAGAATGGGTAGGGCATTATGCATTTAACACCTTTGATCAAAATGCCATTATAGGCCCTCATTCAGAAGTAAAAAACTTCATGTTTATAAATGGATTTTCAGGGCATGGTTTGCAGCAATCACCTGCAATGGGTCGTGGTATGTCTGAATTATTGATTTATGGAAAATATCGAGAGCTTGATTTATCATCTTTTAGTTATGATCGTATAATAAACAACGAACCATTTTTTGAAGAGGCAATAATTTAAATTTCAATTTTGTATTATCACAGGGGAAGTTATAATGAAAAAACTTGTTTTAACCGGGGCAGCTGGTCGTTTGGGCTCTTACTTAAGAGGGCCATTATCAGATCTTTGTGATAATCTGATTTCAACAGATTTAGTTGATGAAATAGGTAATACTTATTCGGGTGAAACTTATATTAAGGCAGATCTGTCCAATTTTGACGAGGTTAATGAGTTAATGGATGGTGCTGAAATGGTTGTTCATTTTGGTGCTCTTAGTGATGAGGATACATTTGATAATATATTGAGCTCCAACATTATTGGGGCCTACAATGTTTGGGAAGCTGCAGCCCGTAATGATGTGAATCGAGTGATATATGCTAGCTCTATTCATGCTGTTGGTATGTACCCAAAAAATGAACATATAGGTATTAATGTTCCACACAGACCAGATACATTCTACGGATTAGCCAAGTGCTTTGCTGAGGATCTTGCGAGTTTATATTGGGATAAGAAACAGATTGAGGCAGTTTGCTTGCGAATTTTATCCTGTGCAAAGGTTACGAGCGTCCGAGCTTTAGGGAGTTGGTTGAGTTATGATGATTTAATATTGTTGGTTAAAAGAGCAATTGATGCACCCACTACAGGGTTTAGTATTATTTACGGCGTTTCTAATAATGATCGAACTCCTGTTGATAATAGTGACGCCAAATTTTTAGGGTTTACGCCCAAAGACAATGCAGAAAAATTTGCTGATAAAATTTTGGCGAATGCTGATAAGGTGAATAAAAATGATCGTGCTCAAATTTTCCATGGTGGACCATTTGCAGCAGTGGAGCTTGGTAAAAGTGGTAAGGCTATCATGCAAATTATCGACGATAAAAAGATTAATTAAATCTTTTTATGCGTGTCGTTTATTAATTCGTGTCCCAATTTGGACGATAGATTAAGTGCTAATTTTCATCAATTATATAAGTTTTAGCAAATTCAAAATTCTCAATATGAGTATTTTGCTTTTCTAATACTAAAGTAATTGCGTAAAAAAGAGCTATTGAAATTAATAACGAAATAAACACCTCCGTAAAACGGAGATAAATAGTTTCTAAAATAAACATTTGTGCCTCAACTGCGTTCTGACTTATTGCCAGATTATTTTTATATCTAATCTTCACTTATATTTTTTCTAAAATCAAGCGTTAGTTTTTTTTGAGCAAAATAATGCCTTAGAAGTTTAGTAAAAATCTTAATGGTATTTTAATTCTAAATATTGCATGTATTACTTAGCACAATAGAATAATTTTTCTATTATTTTAAAAAGGTATTCATGACATGAGTGATAATTCGTATATTCCTCCAGATGTTTGGAAATGGGATCAGGCAAGTGGCGGTACATTCGCCAAGATTAATAGACCTATAGCTGGTGCTACTCATCAGAAAATACTTCCTGTTGGAAAACACCCTTTACAATTATATTCGTTGGCTACGCCAAATGGTGTTAAAATTACGATATTGCTTGAGGAGTTATTAGCATTAGGATTTGAAGGTGCAGAATATGATGCTTGGCTTGTGAAAATTGATGGCAATCAATTTGGAAGTGGCTTTGTAGAACTTAATCCAAATTCTAAAATTCCAACCTTTGCAGACCATAGTTCGGGCACTCCTGTTCGCATTTTTGAATCAGGTGCAATTATGTTGTATCTCGCAGAAAAGTTTGATGTATTTTTAGGTAAAGGCCAAGAACAGAGGGCAGAGATGCTTTCATGGTTATTTTGGCAGATGGCTAGCGCCCCATATTTGGGTGGCGGCTTTGGACATTTTTATTTATACGCACCAGAAAAACTTGAATACCCAATTAACCGGTTTGCAATGGAGGTTAAACGACAATTAGATGTTCTTGATCGTAATTTGAGTGGCCGAAAGTTTATTTGTGGTGATGAGTATACTATCGCTGATATGGCGATTTGGGCTTGGTATGGTCAGTTAGTTTTATATCGCCTTTATGATTGTGCCGAGTTTTTAGAGGTAACATCCTATAAAAATGTCAGGCGTTGGGCTAAAGAAATTAATTCCCGGCCAACGGTTAAGCGGGGAAGGATGGTTAATAAAACTTCAGGAAGATTAGAGGCCCAATTGCATGAACGACATGATTCCAGTGATTTTGAAATGCGAACCCAAGATAAACTTGTGTAATGTGAGCTTTAATATGGCTACGAGTGCCAAATATTGTTTACTGGTGTTAACTTTTGGTTGATTTTGTTAACATCAAAATAAGTGCTAAGCACGAGCAAGTAATATATCCAAATAAAACAGGGACTGCACTTCCATTAAAGGCCAACCCAATTGGAATCGCAATTAAAATCCCTAACATTGTGGCAGACGCGCCAATTATAGCAGATGCCATTCCTGCTATTTCCCCCATTGGTTCCATGGCTAAAGCGTTTAAATTACCAAAATATAAGCCCTTTAAAAAAAAGGCTATTACAGACCAAAGAATAAAAGTAATTAGTAACCACTCAACGGGGATAGAAGGTTGATTAAGTATTATTAAAGTTACAATTGCAAAAATAATTTGTAGTGCAAAGCCTGTAATGGTCAATAATCTCATCCCATACTTCATTACTAATGCAGCATTCATGAAACTAGCTGGTGCTGCTAGTATTGAGATGATTGCAAAATATATTGGAAATCTTATGCCTGCTCCAAGAGTGTCTACAAATATTTGTTGGGCTGAATTAAGATAACCAAAAAGAGCACCAAAGCCGAGTGCTAAAGTAATAGTGTATTTAACTACGGCAGTGTTTGTGATGACTATTTTAAACGCACTTATGAATTCAATTGGTCTAAGTTTCTTTCTTTGGTTAAATAATAATGTTTCAGGCTGTCGAAGGTTTAACCAAAGTAACCCAATTAATGCAAAAGCAATAAATGCGATATATATTGATCTCCACCCAAAGTTGATAGATAGTAGCTGTCCAATAGATGGCGCGAGGGCTGGAACAAGTACGAATATAGCCATAGCAAGTGACATAACTTGAGCCATTTTTCGTCCAGAATATAAGTCTCTAATAAGAGCCATAGTGACGGTCCTCGGAGCGGAGATTCCTAAACCTTGAATAAATCGCGCAACGAGCATCAACTCCAAGGATTCAATGTAATACGCGCCAATACAGGCCAATATAAATATCAATAAACCAATAGTTATTATGGGTTTTCGACCGAATGTATCGGAGACGGGGCCTGATATTAATTGTCCAAGGCCTGTTCCAAGGATGAAACTGGAAACTATTAATTGAGCCTTGTTAACATTTGAAAGTTCTAAGTCTTGAGCAATGACGGGAAACGCGGGCAACATTGTATCAGTACCAAAGGCAATCATGCCAAACATAATTGATACTAATACTATAAACTCCCAATAAGGCAGGTGTTTTTTGCTCATTATTTTTACTCCTAAAGGAATGCAAAATAAATTAGATTTATTAATGTTGATTTAATTAAGTTTTATGTATCAGCGTTAATATTTCTGGACTAACAGCTTATTTTATTTTGAACAATCTGAAACTCAACTTCAATTATGCAAGATTGCTAAGTGCCAAAAATAAAAATCCAGATAGTAAGGCGGCGGCTGGAACAGTTATAATCCATGCTGCAATGATGGTAAGGAAATGAGAACGCCTTACTAGCTTTCTGTGCACTCTTTTTTTTGATCCAGCTTTTACTACTTCTTTTTCTTTTAGTGCGGCTAAGTCTTTTTTGCTGGAAGTTAATCGCCAGTGAAATTCTCTAAAAAACCCGACCCCAAAAACCGCGCCAATGGCTATATGTGTAGAACTAACTGGTAATGCAAGCCATGAAGCTATTATAACTGTTATCGCTGCTGACAAAGCTACACAATAAGCCCTCAATGGGTTCAATTTTGTAATTTGCTTACCCACCATTCGAATTAATTTTGGTCCAAATAGTAATAATCCAAAAGATAGACCAAATGCGCCAATCACCATAACCCAAATTGGTATTGAGACCTTGGCTATAACTTCTCCAGCTTGAGCCGTATGAACGATTGCCGCTAATGGTCCTACTGCATTTGCTACGTCATTGGCACCATGCGCAAATGATAACAACGCAGCTGCAAATACTAATGGAATTTTGAAGAGACTTCTCACAGATTTCTTAGTATTTTCCATACCCTCTGATTGTTTGTGAATTAATGGCCTAATTATTAGATAGCAAATTGCGAGTGTTACAGCCCCAATTAAAAGGGCTGTTTCAATATCAATTTGAATTATTTTCTTAAAGCCTTTAATTGATAAGTAAGTAGCAAAAGCACCAACCATTATAGCAATAAGCAATGGCACCCAACGTCTGGCTGCACTTATTTTGTCTTTTTTGTCTGAAACTTGGGATTTTATAAACCATAAGAACAATGCCGCTATTAAACCTCCAAGAACTGGAGAAATTACCCAGCTTGCTGCAATCTGACTCATTTTGGGCCAGTTTACAGCGGCCATGCCAGCGGCGGCTATACCCGCGCCCATAACGCCGCCCACAACCGAATGAGTTGTGGATACCGGTGCGCCAATCCAAGTGGCCAGATTAACCCAAAGAGCTGCAGACAAAAGGGCGGCAAACATTGCCCAAATAAATATCTTTGGATCTGAAACAAAGCTCGGATCAATAATACCTTTCGAGATGGTTCCTACAACATCTCCTCCTGCGAGCAAAGCACCGGCACTTTCAAAAATAGCAGCAATAATAAGAGCACCAAGCATCGTAAGAGCATTTGCTCCAACTGCTGGGCCTACATTGTTAGCAACATCATTTGCACCTATGTTTAATGCCATATATGCGCCAATGGCTGCTGCTGCGATAATAATAACGTTTTGAGAATTCCACCCTATTAGAACACTCGTCAGTAATCCTACAATCAATATGAATGCGAAACCTATTGATGGTGCTATAAATTGTTGCCTAGTCGCAGTTGCAGCTTGCTCTAAAGCCAACCTGCTTTTAAGATCACGATCGAGTGCTTTGTTGAACCTAGCCTTTTTTGCCATTGTCAAACTCTTTCTAACAACTAAACAGGATACTGCTCATCTAACAAAGTACTTAAATTAATCAAGGTTTTTTTGGAATTATTTTTTAAGATCTGAGTTAAAATTTTTGAATACTTGTTTTGATTTGAAAATTGATTGATGGTGAATATAATGTGTTTAAATTAAATCTGAGGGATCAAAAATGGTCACTAAAGAAGATGCGATTAATATTGATAGTGGTAAGAATTTAAGCAATTTATTAGTTGCATTGGATGATATGAAACACATCTGGGCTAATACTCCAACAGATAGGCATATTAAAACTTTAGAACAAATTAAAAAGAATTTAATGCATGTCTCAAAAGATTGGGTCGAATTAGCTGCAAAAAATAAAGGGATCCCAGAAAATAACCCTCTGGTGGGAGAAGAGTGGATGTCTGGGCCTTACGCCTTAATGTCTGCCTGTAATGCTTTTATAGAAACTTTTTCTAATATTAATAAAAAAGATTTCCAAAACAGTATGAAAACGCGAGAGTTACAAAATGGACAATTATCAGTAACTGTAATTCCAGCGTCAATTTGGGATCGACTTATTTTGTCTGGAGTAACTGCAGAAGTTTGGATGCAGCCAGAGGTTAAAAAAAATAACTTTAATAATTATGTAGCAAAAAATCTGAGAACTCCATTAGGCAAACGAAAAGGAAAAGTAGCGTTGGTGCTTGGCGCTGGAAACATAGCGTCAATTGCACCTTTAGATTGTTTTCAAAAATTATTCTTAGAAAACCAAGTTGTTTTATTAAAATTAAATCCAGTAAATGATTATTTATTTGAGCATTTAAATTTTGTTTTAGATCCATTAATTTCAATTGGTGTTCTTAAAATTATTAAAGGCAATGGTGAGATTGGGCAATACTTAACACAACATGATTTAGTAGAAGAAATTCATATTACAGGCTCCGCAAAAACGCATGATAAAATTGTGTGGGGGCAAGAAAATATTGGTAGTGAAAGTAAGAAAAAAAAATCAATGATAAACTCAAAAAGAATCACATCAGAGTTAGGTGCTGTTTGCCCAACGATTGTTGTGCCAGGCCCTTGGTCGAATGCAGATATTAAATATCAAGCAGATAATATTGCTACGCAAAAAATGCATAACGCGGGGTATAATTGTATCGCGTGTCAGGTTTTAATTTTGCCAAAAAAATGGAAGTCTAAAGGTACTTTAATGAATGCATTGGTTGCATTTCTGAAAAAAACTAACAGAGTTGATTACTATCCAGGATCTAAGGAGCGAATTAAAGAATTTTGCAACCAAAGCAGTGAAATAACAACTATAAATAATGGTTTTGTCGATGTTTGCGTAATTAATGATTTAAAAGAACAATCAAATGATTGGCACAACGTTAATGAAGTCTTTGCGCAAGCGATAAGTGTGTATGAAATTGATAATCAAGATCCAACTGAATATCTTAAAAAAGCAATCTCTTATTCAAATGAAGAATTATATGGAACACTTGGAGCAAATATCCTTATTCACCCAAGCACCATTCGCAAAATTGGGAAGCAGAATTTTGAAAGGATTATACAAAGCTTGAGATACGGAACCATAGCGATCAATGGTTGGTCAGCTTTGGGTTTCTTATTGTCACAATGCCCTTGGGGAGCATATCCGGGGCATAAACTTGAAGATATCCAAAGTGGAATTGGTACTGTTCATAATACTTTAATGTTAAGTAGTACTGAGCGTTCTATTATCTGGGCGCCTTGGAGACCATTTCCTCGTGGCTTATTATCTGGTCAGTTATCAATGCTACCTAAACCTCCTTGGTTTATCTCCAATAAGCGTCAAGATAAATTAGGATTATTATTAACGAGTTTCGAGTATAATCGCAGCTGGTTAAAGATTCCGCGAATTTTTTTCAATGCTCTTCTGGGCTAATTAAGCTTAAATTATATTTCTATACTAAATTTACATAGTAACTATAATTCAGTTCTAACGTGCCAGAGTTCAGGGAATAACTCCACATTTAACATTTGGCGTAGATAGTGAATTCCACTTGTTCCGCCTGTTCCTCTTTTAAACCCTATGATGCGTTCGACAGTGGTTACATGATTAAAACGCCAACGTCTGAAATAATCCTCAAAGTCAATCAATTTCTCTGCAAGTTCATATAGCGGCCAATATTTTGTTGGATCGGTATAGATTTTTTTCCAAGCCGCAACTACAGAAGAATGAGGTTTGTGAGTTTTGCTATAATCCCTTTCAAGAACTTCATCAGGCACTTCTATTCCAGATCTTTTTAAAAGAAGCAAAGCTTCATCATAAATACTGGGACAGGCCAATTCATTCTTAAGCTTTTTAAGAATTTCTGCTTTATGTTTATGTGGTTTAATCATGGCTGAATTACGATTTCCAACTACGAATTCAATAAGTCTGTATTGATAAGATTGAAATCCGGAAGATTGCCCTAACTCATCTCTAAACTCTGTATATTCACTAGGCGTCATTGTTCTTAAAACATCCCAAGCATTATTTAATTGCTCAAATATTCTTGTTACGCGTGATAACATTTTAAAAGTTTTTTGAAGATTGTCAGATTTGATAGCAATGCGTGCGCCATTTAGCTCATGTAAAGCAAGCTTTAGCCAGAGTTCAGATGTTTGATGTTGGATGATGAATAGCATTTCGTCATGAGCGTTTGATCTGACAGTTTGTGAATTAAGTATATTATCAAGGCAAAGGTAATCGCCGTATGACATTTTTTCATCAAAACTCATTTGTGCACCATCTTTTTCTGGATCGATACTCATATTTTATATCCTAATCTAAGTAATGAATTTACTTTTATAGCATATATTTTTTATTGTTTAATTTTACCAGTAGAATTGCATAGATTAAAAAAGTTTCTGTGCAGTTTGTTCTAAACATGTAATTATTTTTGTCTTTTTTAAATCCGCTAAGGTTCCAAGAACTATTTTACTTTTTAAGTGGGAGCCTTTTAAGGGTCTAATGCAGATTTGAGACCCGTCATAAGTTTTGTCACCATGTGGTCGAGTCACTAATAGAGAATAGCCAAGTCCGCAGCCTACCATGCCTCGAACAAGTTCGAGTGAAGGGGATGTATGAGCGATTGTTGGTTTCAAACCTTCTACTTCAAATAGCCCTAAAAAAAATGAACGACTTGGGGCAACATCTAAAAGAATTAATGGAAGTGCCACTAACTCATGAAGCGAAATTTCTTTTTTATGAGCCAATTTATGATTATTTGGCAACGCAACATACGGATGGTATTCTGATAATGGAACGCAATTTATGTCACTTGATAATTCAAGGTCATAAAGCAGGGCTACATCTATCCTATTATTTTTTAAATCTTGCATTAAATTTTCTTGCGTACCTTCACTAATTTCCAAATGAATTTGTGGAAACGCTTTCATTAGTTCTTTAATTAAGCTTGGAAGGATTACGGGGCCTAAAGTAATAAAACTTCCCAACCTGATGGTGCCACTTACCGTTTCACTTGCCATCATCGCATCATGTTGCAACTCGTACGCTTGAGAAAGTAGTGTCCTAGCATTTGGAAGAATTCTTTGTGCAGCGGGAGTTGGTAGCACCCCTTGGGCATGCTGCCTTATTAGTAGTTGACTACCAAATTGTTGTTCTAATTTTGTTATTGCGATTGAAATCGTGGGTTGGGAAACAGAAATAGCCTCTGCTGCTGCTGCAATTGATCTATGGTCGATACAGGAAATTAAATATTCTAATTGTCTTAAAGTAAAGCGATGCATCTATATAGTTAAAAACTATTCTAAATAAAAATACAATCTATTTTAACTATTTAGTAAAATTAGCTATAACGAACTTAAGAAACTTAAACTTAGGTAAGTGTAAATCGGTTTTAGCAATACTCGTAAGTGGAGAATGCAAATGATACGTACAGGTGAGGAATACCGAAATTCTTTAGATGATGGGCGAGAAGTTTGGATAAGCGGTAAAAAAGTAACAGATATTTGTTTGCACCCTCAGTTAAAACCTGTCATCGATGTCAGGGCCAGGATCTACGATATGCAACATGATCCAGCCACTCAAGAGCAGATAACTTATAAAGAGAATAAAGAACGGTTCGCAATTGGCTTACGCCTTCCTTACGAAAAAAAGAACTGGGAGGATAAGCGCAAAGCCGTAGATTTGGTTATGCATGATATTGGTGGGGTTGTTACTCGAATGGGTGACGAAACAATTGGAGAAATGTGGTCGCTTTGGGATGGTAAAGATATATTGAATGAAATAGATCCTAGATTTGCTGAAAATATAGAAACACATATACACACAGCTATAAAATTAGATCCGTTTCATGTGTCAGCTAACACAGATCCAAAAGGAGATAGATCGAAGGCACCTCAGGATCAAGACCCTGATATGTTAGTACACGTTGTTAAAGAAACAGATGCTGGCATTGTTATTCGTGGGGCTAAGTATGAAACGGCTGCATCTTATTCTAACCAAGCTTTCTTAAAGCCGACGATTGCGAATTGGGGTAATTCTGAACTTTCAGATTATGCTTTGGGATGTATCGTTAAAATGAATGCTCCAGGCGTAAAGCATATTTGCAGAACAGGTTTTGCTGGTCGAGCTCCGAATGCAGATTATCCATTATCAAACAAAGTCGATGAGATAGATACTTTAATGATTTTAGACGACGTTTTAGTGCCTTGGGAGGATATTCTTTTTTATCAACATACGAGAGCAGCAAGTTTTATAAGAGCAACACTGCATCGTTACTCTGCGTTTCCTTTTGTGCAAAGGACCCTATCTTATGCAGATTTAATCATTGGTGCTGCTTTATGGAATGTAAAGCAAACAGGTTTGGATAAACAGCAAGCAGTACAAGAAAAGCTTTCTGAACTCGCCGTATGGAGAGAAGGTATTGATGCATTTTTAACAGCGTCGATTGCGATGGCAGAGAAAAGTCCAACTGGCTTGCTCATGCCAAAACAATCTATGCTGATGTCGGGAAGAGTTCACGCCTTAAGTAATTTACCAAAAATGATGCATACTGCACGAGAATTATGCGGTGGGCAGATTTGCGTTACCCCAGATGCAGCTACTTTTACAGCGCCGGAAACCAAACCTTGGATGGATAAGTTTTATACAATTAATGATGATTGGATTGCGGATGACCGTCGGAAACTTTTAGGACTAGCGCGTGATTTACTCAATTCTGATTATGCGGGTCATAGGTTGACTTTTCAGTTGTTTGCTCAGTCTCCGCCATTTGCTCAATTAGCTGCAGTATATCGAAATTTTGATTGGGATGGACCTTTAGACTTTGCCCACAAGGCAGCTAATCTTTCTGAGAACGTTTATGGTATTGGCAAAGACAAAAATTAAGGGTTAACTTGACTTTTAAATATAGGATTTAGATATCATGACCCTTCATAAACGTATACGACCTTTCAATACGAAAGAAACATATCCTGAGCAGAAACTTGATAATGACCTTAGTCAAGGGGTAGTGGCTAAGGGGACAATGGTTTTTTTGAGAGGACAGGTTTCTCAAGATTTAGATACCCGCGAAAGTTTACATGCTAATGATGTAGGTGAACAAACAAAAAAAACTATGCAAAACATTAAGATGCTTCTTGAAGAGGCTGGAACCACATTAGAAAGTATATGTAGAATTGTTGTGTACTTAACTGATATTCGTTATCGAGAGGATGTATATCAGGAAATGGGAAAATGGTTAAAAGGGGTTTATCCGTGCTCTACTGGCTTGGTTGTGCCAGCCTTGGCTAGACCAGAATGGGTCGTAGAGATTGAGATAACGGCAGTCATACCAGAATAAAGGTTATTTCTTGTCAAAACTCGATACTAACTTTTAAGAAATCAAAATTTATGACTTTAAGACTTAAGTTCAAAGTACTAACAGTATAAAAAGGTGTATGTTTTGATTTTCCTAACGTGCCGGTTTGCATATCAACTTTGAGGTTTTATATGACTTTTTCTATTGCGGGGCATTGTGAAAAAACAGGGATGTTTGGAGTTGCCATTACGACTTCGTCAATTTCCGTTGGATCTCGCTGTCCACATGCTCGTGCTGGTGTTGGAGCTGTAGCCACTCAGAATGTAACAGATCCGAATTTAGCGACATTAGTCCTAGATTATATGGAAAAGGGTCATACTTCTGAATCGGCCATCAAATTGGTAGTAACTGATAGAGAAAATATTGATTTTCGCCAATTAACGGCAATAGATTTGCAGGGAAAGACAGCGCATTTTACTGGTTCAAAGATCTTGGGAACAAATGCAGTTAACGAGCAGACTGGCTGTATTGCAGCAGGAAACTTGTTATCCCACAGTGGTGTGGTGAAGGCGATGACTGAAAATTTTAATGCGCATAAGGGCTCCCATTTAGCAGAAAGACTGCTTCAAGGTTTAGAAGGAGGTCTTGCTTCGGGCGGAGAAGAGGGTCCAGTTCATTCAGCAGCATTAATTGTGGTAGACAAAACAACATTCCCGTTAGTTGATTTAAGAGTGGATTGGGAGGATGAGGGCACAATTGATAAATTGCGATCTTTGTGGTCTGCCTATGAGCCTGAAATGCTTGATTATTTAAACCGTGCTATCAATCCATCTGTTGCGCCAAGTTATGGGGTGGCAGGTGATTTATAAGAAACCATAATTCTAATAATTGCCAATTTAATTAGTGGAATCACTCCAGTTTTATAAGTA
>Ga0206678_10002168_pt1 | contig 12590 bp, 8 predicted proteins | sample M180m12015metaG_FD_155453 | JGI IMG/M metagenome (GOLD analysis project Ga0206678, IMG submission 155453) | Ammonia-oxidizing marine archaeal communities from Monterey Bay, California, United States - M1 80m 12015 | ecosystem: Environmental > Aquatic > Marine > Intertidal zone | place: USA... | reverse complement strand
GTTTTACCCATCATTTTTAATACATCAGCGTATTCATTAATCTGAGTCTCATGTTTAAGCCTATACTTTTCCTTATCTATTGCTGTTTTATAATCAACTATAACAATTTCATTGGATTTCTTTGAATACATTAATCTATCAGGAATATAAGTTCTACCTTCTTTAGTTAATATTTCTTTTTCAGTCTTGACCTCCCACTCATCATCAAATAATGGCTTTACTTCTTTATGTGAAAATAGTTTAGTGATAGTTACCTTTAATTTCTCATAATCATCTTCAACACATACTCCTGACTTATACATCATATCTATTACTTCATTTTTTTGATTTGAATAATGTATTTGAGATAGCGCTAAATGCAATAATTTTCCCCAATCTCTTTTAGCATTCACATCATCTATATCCCATATTTCTTCTGCAGAATGTTTTAGTGAAATAACCTCTTTCCAGTCTAGCTTTTTTCTTTGTTCAACTGAAAATATTCTCTTACTTATTGGTTCACAAAGGTGTTTCATGTCTTTATCACCAATTTTAACTGGGTACTTAGTATCGTAGGCATATAAGAAAGAGTTAAGATCTCCTTTAATGCAAAAATCGTCTTTGATCTTATCAGGGAATGACTTTGAAAAAACATATAACCTTTCTTTGGCTCTTGTCATTGCTACATAAAGTTTATTATAACTATCAAGCAAAGACATTTCCTTTTCATTTTGATATTCAGACTTAAAAAATGAGTTCTCTAAACTCTTATTACTGCTTATTAAGGCCGCAGGTAACTTTTGATTGAATAGTTTTGATGTGTCTACCCAAATATTATTCACTCTTTTCCTGTCCTCCCAGTTGAATGGAATCATTACAACATTAAAAGCTAAGCCTTTAGATTTATGAATAGTCATTACATTAACAGCATCAGCATCTTCAGCTAAGACAATCGATTCACTTACTTTTTTCTCTTCCCACCAATTAAGAAATTCAGATAAGCTACTTCCTTTCTTTTCACTGTAAGCAAGTACTGCATCTAAAAAGAAACACAAATATGAATCATCGTTAAAATTAAAGAACCTCACTAGTTGCTCTATCAGTTCATATAGTGGTTCTTGTAATAATTTTATTGGGTTTATAAATACACCTGAATCTTTGAGTATACTCTCGAAACCATCTTTAGTACATAATTTAATATTTAAATCATGTAAGTTATAACTAGACAACTTAGTTTGATATAAATAATCTACAATAACTGTTTTTGCAATATTATTTTTAGGTTCCTGCAAAAATCTAAGTACTGATATTAAAACATTTACTTCTTTTGATTTATTAATAAGTAAACCTTCATTGGAAATAACAGGAATATCATTATCCGAAAGATACTCAGCAACAAGAGAAACACTTTTTTTACTATTACATAAAATTGTAATATCATTATATTTGTAATTATTCTCTTTGCATATCTTTTTAATTTCAATTAGCATATTTTCAAGGATTAGTTCCTTGAAATTATACTTATCCCCAAAAAGTTCAACATGCACATATCCATCATTATTAGCAAAAGATGTGTCTTGTGAATGACTGTTATAGATACTGCTAATATCTTTAGCAAGTATCTTTTTTGTTTTAGAAAAGAAATCGTTATTAAATTCTATTATATTTTTTCCACTTCTAAAGTTATACTCTAAATTAATTCCTTTATAGTGTTGATTTAATTTTGATTCCCACTCTTTTTTAAAAATTAGATCTTCACCATTAAAAATAGTTGGCAATTCTGAAAACTGTTGAACCTCTCCTCCTCTCCATCTATAAATAGATTGTTTTCCGTCACCGACAACTAAACTTTCACTATAATCGATAGAATCAGTAATTAATGGTAAAATATTTTGCCACTGCAGCAGTGATGTATCTTGAAATTCATCTATCAAATAATGATTGTATCTTTCACCTAAACGTTCATAAATAAAGCTTGAGGGTTGACTTGTAACAATATTGTGAATCTTAGAGTTAAATTCAGATATCTGTTCTATATTATTTTCTTTCTTGAATAATCTAATCTCACCTAAAATTTCATTTAAAATTGCAATTGAATAAATATTCTTTAAGATTGACTTAATAGAATTGTACTGCATCAACAGATTTATAAGTCTATTGTAGAAATTCTTTAAATCAATTTTACACAAATCAACGAGATCTTTTATATCCTGTGATTTGCCTTCAGCATACCACATATCCTTACTTATATTTCGCTTAAGTGCATCTGATGGATTCCATCTTGAATCATCATTATCTTTTGTTATATTAGTAAAATATTTAAAAAAAGTTCCTCGTAAAAAATGATCACTTGTTAAACCACTTTTATTAAAAAAATCACATACATCTTTTGCTAAGTGCCTAATAGAGCTCTTAATATTATCCTTTGATGTATTTAGATTATCTCTAACCAAAATACATTCCTTTACATTTAGAGTTTTCCCAGCTGTATATTTACTAATTTCTTCCTTAAATAGCTGTTTAGAGAATTGCTCTAAATCATTCTCAATATTTGTGCTTTTTCCATCTTCTGCCTTTTGTAATGCAAAATTTACAAGAGCATTAGATAACTCTCCGCCTGATGATGATATCTTATCTAATAGAATTGCTATTACGGGTTGAATAATCTTATAGCTATCTAATTCTAAATCAAAGTTATGTGATAAGCCTAAATCATTTGCAAAAGTTCTAACAATTCTATAGGTAAATTTATCTATAGTCAAAATACCTAAATCAGAGTAATTATGTAAAATATGATTATTTATAATCTCAGATCTTTTAAAAATTTGATCTTTACTTAATTCAGTATTATTAATAAGCCAATCTAAAATATTTTCAATGTCTTTTTTCATTGAAAGTACAGAGAAATATTGAAGAACTCTGTGCTTCATTTCTGCGGCAGCTTTATTGGTAAATGTAATTGCTAAAATTTTTCGATAATAATTTTCATAGCCATTTCTATCCCCTTTTAAAGCAAGTGCAATAAAGCTTAATGCTAATGTGTATGTTTTACCACTACCTGCTGAAGACCTGTAAACTTTAAAATTATTATGCAAATTATTTTTTTATTTCGATTTTCGAATTTATAATTTTTTTACAGAAAAAAATGATTTTTATAAGTAGATTATTGATAAAATATCTGAATTGTTTCCAAATTTTAATTATTCTAAAAAAAAACACTTAATTTGCGTATAATTTATTCAATTCAATGAACAAAAAGCTTCTTAGAGAAATAATTTTTGGGTACAGAACAAGATCAGGAAAAATATTTGATATAGTTCTTTTAGCTGCAATTATTTTATCTGTAATTGGAGTGATGCTCGACAGTGACAAGGAAATTCATCAGAAATACGGAGAAATTCTTTTATCAATTGAGTGGGTTTTTACCATCTTCTTTACGATTGAATATATTTTAAGAATATATTGTTCATCAGATAAAAAGAAATACATCTTCTCAGCTATGGGAATAATAGATTTGATCTCTATTATACCAACATATTTAGTTGGATTCTATGCTCCAATTGGATCATTAATAGATATTAGAATAATGAGGTTGATTCGTATATTTAGAATATTTCAACTCTCTCCATATTTAAGAAGTGGACATACAATGCAACTTGCACTAAGATCATCTAGACCAAAAATTATTGTTTTTATTTTATATATCTCATTGATTGTAGTTATTTTAGGTACTCTTATGTATATTATTGAAGGACAGCAAAATGGATTTGACAATATCCCAAAATCTATTTATTGGGCAGTTGTTACATTAACAACTGTTGGCTATGGAGATGTTGTTCCTCTTACTACTCTTGGTAAAACAGTTGCAGTATTTATTATGATGTTAGGTTACGCTATTATAGCTGTGCCTACAGGAATAGTCTCTTCGGAACTAAGTAAAAACAGAAAAGACAAAGAGCAACTTAAAAATCAAGATGAAATTCTTGAGAAAGAAGAACAAATTATTTCTAAAGAAACAGAAATTCTTGAAAAACTTGAAGCGCTAGACAGGAAGATAGAATCAATAAAAAAAAGTTAGCAAATCCTTTTTAAAGAAATTTACTTTACATAATTCTTAGAGAAATCTATGCCATATTGTATATACATCCACCTGCCAAACTGCAAATAACTGATAATAATAGTATTAATGAAATGACACCTAAAATTACATAGGTAAATATTCTGACCCATTTCACATCATTCTTCCAAGCTCTGAACCAAGATCTAAGTAAAAAGTAAGATCCTAATCCTAAAGTAATTACAAAAGGAATAAGTATCCCCCATTTTATTCCATCATCTTCCTCTTCATCATCTTCAAGTAATATGTTTGTTTGTGTTTCAGTTTTACTATCTGTAATAGGAAAAGAAGCGTAAGATATATTAACAGAAATTAAAAATAAAAAAGATAATATTAAAGTTTTTTTGATAAGATTAAGCATGAAAAATTACGCTAAATTTATTTTCTCTATCTAACAATTAAGAGATATCCTTGTTTTTGGTGCTTCCAACCCTCATAATCTTGAAAATACATCTCATAAACATACTGACCCATAGGCAAATCATTCCCCGTTTCATAATGTGTCCCATCCCATCCATTTGAATTTAAAAAACACTCTATCTCCTCTATATTATCCGTCACATATACAAGATTAGAAAAACGATCATATATGTTAAAGGTAAACGTCTCTATTCTTACCCCATTATATTGCAAACAAAATAAATCATTCACCCCATCCCTATCCGGCGTAAAGGCATTAGGAATATACATCCAATACTCATCAGAAACCCATATCTGCTTCGAAGTAGTATCACTACAACCCAAGCCATCCGTTACAATCAAACTAATCTCATAAATACCTATAGAATCAGCATAACTATGAGAAGCATTCTGCTCATACGAATTAGTAGTATTATCTCCAAAGTTCCACTCCCACATCTGAACAGAACCAACTGACACATCATTAAGCTGTACAACTGGATATAATAACGATAAAGTATCTGTCACAGTAGTAAAAATAGCCTCAGGAGATTCCTTTACAGTAACCAATCCACTGCCAGATACATAACCAATCTCATTAGCATCAGAAAATGAAGATAGCAAATAAGTACCCGCCTGTGATGTATTAATAACATGTGGATTAAGAGTAGTAGTTATGGAAGCTTGATTTACCCCATTTATAGAATAAACAAAGGTATACGGCTCTGTAGCTCCACTAAAAGATACCAAAACCTGAGCCTGAGCCGCATCATTACTACAAATACTATCATTGCCAGAAATAAAGGCCTTCAATGGTGGTTGAGGATAAGTCATAAGTACACATGAATCCGATGCATTGGCAACAAACGAAATATTGGTCGTACTAATATTTGGAAGCAAGGTATTACTATAGGATGTCCACTGATTAAAAAGCCAATTGGGTTGCATAGCAGCACTTACCGTAACAGTCTCACCTGCCCAATAGTTCATAGAATACGGCATGACCTGTACCGTACCGTTAATGGTAACTACTGCCGAACCAATATTATTAATATTATAATTAATCTGTACACCTAATCTTTGGTAAACAACAGAATCAACAAAGGTAGTATCACAACCATCAATAATTAAAGACGAAGTAGTGAAAATCCCCGTATCTGCAGGATTAAAAACCATACTATCTGGAGATATAATAGTATCAAAAGAATTGTTATACGTAAAAGGTGGCATAGTCGTCATACTCATTTTCCAAACAAAAATATCTTTCCTACCAAGTGAATTTAACACTATACCATCAAAATTAGCCGCATCTTCATAAAAACCAACCGCATATACATTGCCAAAACCATCAGCACATATATCCCCTGTCCTATCATCATCATCCGTATCTGCACCCGCTAACTTCGCCCATACCCAATCACCAGTACTAGTAGAACCATCCAACTGCGCAACCCAAGATGAGGCTGTCGTATCACCAGCTATCTGTGGCGCTACTGACAAACTACTACTAAAAACTAAAGTGTCCTTTGTTGTCCCACCAAGAAAAACCTGCTTATTGGCATCAACAGACATTTGATATGGCTTATCAGTGCCTGGACCTCTTGCTCTCTTAGCCCATTTCCACTCCCCCTGATTATTCATCTTAGCAACAAAAATATCTCGCTTCTGCTTGTGACTTAAAGTATCTGATCCATTAGAAGCATTAGCACCAGGAAAAACCATCGGATTACGATACTCCCCACAAATATAAACATCATCACAAACATCTACAGCAATACTATTAGCCCTATCTGTCTTATTACTGCCTATTCCCTCTGCCCAAAGCCAATTACCATCTGTATCCATCTTAAAGACAAATGCATCCCACTCCCCATTAGATGTAATAGTAAATGGACCATAGGTGCCTGTGTTTTCGAAACCCCCAACAACATAAATATTTGATGATTGATCAATGGCTAAACGATTATCTCTTGATCCTCTAAAATCTTTGATTCCATCAAACTTTTCTACCCAAAGCCAATTACCATCTGGATCTAATTTTCCAACATATCCCTTAGGGTCCCAAGGTGGATTCCAATTAGGATTCTGTAAAGTAATGCCATCAAATTCTGCTGTTTCGCCAATAAAAAAACCAGTTACATAAATAAAACCATCTGCATCTACTTTAACGTCATACGAATGATCATCACCCCAGTTAGAACCAAAGCCAATTACCCACTCAGGATTACCATCAGTATCAATCTTAGCTAAGACGGAATTATCACCCGAATTTGTCTGAGAGCCAGGGACATTTAAAGTACCTGTAGCACCTCGAACACCTAAGTAATACGAACTCCAAAATGTGCCGGTAATAAATACATCGCCACCAGGCGTTACATGCATACCTAAAGCTCTATCATCACAACAACCACCGCTTTGATTTCCTCCAGGAATTGCCCATATTATATCACCAGTTGAATCAAGCTTTGCAATAAAATTTTCTTTATTGTTACCATTTGTACTAAGATTTTGATTTGTAAGAGTTATTCCGCCAAAAGTTGCCTCATTATTATAATAGCCACTTATATAAATAAAACCCAAAGAATCTGTACCTATAGATATACCCTTATCAGATGCAGCACCACCAAAAGATTTGACCCAGTCTGTTGTCTGAGCTGATAAATTTGTTGCTAATAATAAAAATATAAGTAATGGCTTCATAAAGCAAGTAACAAATATAATTAACTTTCTTAAGTAATTTAATTTACCTTTGTTGAATATGGAAAAGAATGCAGCTGTAGTTTTTGGAGGCACAGGTTTGACAGGTTCCTTGTTGTTAGCACAAATTAGCAATGATCAATATTTTAACAAGATAATTGTTGTTACTAGAAAAGAAATAGCAACAAAAAATTTAAAAATAACTAATAAAGTTATTGATTTCTCAAAAGAAAAAGAGTTCGAAAATTGTATTATCAAAGATGCCGTTGTTTTCTCGTGTATAGGAACAACACAATCTCAAGTTCAAGGAAATAAAAAAAGATACAAAGAAATTGATTTTGATATCACACTAAAGATTGCAAAGGCATCTAAAAAAATGAATGCAGATAAATTCCTTTTTATCTCATCAGGTGGCGCAAACAGTAAAAGCTCAAATTTTTATTTAAAACTAAAAGGGGAAATTGAAGAAGCTGTAATAAATATCAAGAATAATAGTTTATTTATTATTAAACCATCTCTGTTAATTGGTAAAAGAAAAAACAGAAGAATTTTAGAAGAGATTGGACAGCTTGTTATGCCAATTTTCACCTTTATTTTACCCTCTACCATTAAGGCTATTAAAGCTAAAACAGTTGCTAAAGCAATGATTAATTTATCAAAATCTAATTTATCTGGTAAAAATATAATTGAAAATAGCGATCTATTTAATTGGTCTAAAAGTTAGTATAGTCAGCTTTTACTTTAAGTAATTTCTTAACCAACTATTATAACTTATAATATCAATCTCTTCAGATTCAGAATCAGATAGTGAAGTTAAAAATTGAGTTTTAAGATCATTAATATTAATAGAATTGACACTATTAGAAATAATATTGACAAAATCCATCTCTCGTTTTAATTCTACATTAGACAAAATAGATTTATAGCCGTTTTTTATTTCACTAATTCTATCCAAAATATCATTTGCCTGATTTCGCCATCTCATCATTACATCAACAATTAAAATTTTAAGCTGAAAAGATTTATCGAGTAAAAGAAAATCTTCTAATAAAGTTAATCTAGATAAGTTCTTTATAGCTTCTTTAAAGTTATTCTTATAATAAAAAATTAAGGCTCTATTTAAATAAATAAATGCACTATACGCTGGCAAGCTTGTTATTATTTCATTTTTACTTGCTTGATCAATAAATTTTAGAGCTTTATCTTTATCTGTCTTTGAGTAATTCAATACAAGTGCATTGTAATAATAGAATAAGTATTTGTCATACAAGAGAGAATCATGTTCTTGCATACTCAGATGTAGCTTATTGGCAAATTCTATTGATTTTTTATACTTTTTTGTTTTGTAAAAACAATTAGATAGATATGTCAATAAAGTTAATTTGTCGTTATGATTTGATCTATCAAAGATATTATCACTTATAAAACTATTATAGCTCTTTAGCAAAAAAACCTCTAATGATGTGTAGTCACGCTTTTCTAGTAAAATACGACTATACATTTTAAATAATTTCAACCTAAATCTTGGTTTATCAATTAAATTATCATTCTCTAAAGATTGACTATATTTATTACTTATTGAGATAATTAACTCATTATCTAATTTTCCAAAATTTTGTTTTTTCTTAAGTTCATGCATTACTTTAGCGAGCAACATATCAATTTCATCAATCTGATTTAAAGTCTTAAGATTTTGTTTTTTTAAATCGATGTAGGTGTCAACTTCAACAGATATTAACTCATGAGAGAGCTGAATTATTTCAGTATAAATTATAGATAAGACCTCATACAACTGAGAGTTAATTGCTTCTTTCTCTGCTTTTAATAAATAATGAAAGGCAAGTTCTAATTCACATTTATTCTTGTAAACTCTAGAGAGCAAAACAAAACTAAATGATTTCGATTGATTATCCTTCCAAATATGCTGCCATATCATTGAATTATTTAGCTCATTATAGAGTCTATTTTTTATCTGATAATAATTGTTTGAATTAATTTTGAGTTTATTTAAAGCCTCATCTGTATTTAAGACATCTCTTTTCTTTCTCATGAGATCAAATAAATCTACATCTTTCCGATTCTTTGCATTAGTTCTATTAAGAAATAATTTAAAAAACCTAATCTCCTCTTTAGTGAGTCTCTGAACAATAGTATTTAAAAATTTAGACATCTACCTTCTAATAAATTTTTTGCCATTACGAATGTAAAAATTGCCAAATGGGATATTGTTCGCTGTTTTATGTCTTTTACCTAAAACATCATATATATAAATATCTTGTTGCAAATCAGATTTAGGAGAAAACTCATTTAAGTCTGTTATCGTTGATGTTACAAACACTGGAGTAATACTAGTATCTGCAGTAACTGGAGTTTCAAAAGAGGGCCATATTACTATTAAATTATCACCTAAAGATTGATAAAGAAATGGACCTCCAGGCAAAGGATTATTAAAAAAATCTATAAATAATGTGTCTCCAGGAAAGAAAATTTGGGACGGAATAGGATGTTGATAAGTAACAGAAATTGGAGATTGTTGTATAGGAATTGAGGATGGAGTAAAAATAATATTAACATTACAAATAGAATCATAAATGGCAAAATTACCTGTATTAACAATCGCACATAATAAATAAAAATCGTCATTATACTCTACAGTATCAGCATGAATTACATTAACAACACTTGCATTTAAATTTTGTGAAAACGCATCTTCAGAGCAAACAAATAATAATATAAGTAAAATAAAACTCTTTTTATAACTCATGAAATACCTAAAATTTAAACAACGAGTTCGTATTGCATCTAAAATATACATATTTATAATATTAATCAATAATTATTTTTTTCTCTATTGTACCATTATCATATATATATATTAACGGTGTATTCTTTTTACTTTCTGTTGCCCCTCCTCTAATATCAGTTACATTAATTAATCGTTTATTTGAGAAACTAGTATTAATGGTGTTAAAATTAGTAGGAATTACAACATCGCTTAATAATATATCTTCATCACCAGTTTGATATGGCAGAAACTGAAAAATTCCTATAAACATTTCATCCTGAGTGTTTAATCCAGATTGTACAGTAACTGGATTTGGGTTTGTAGGGCTTTGTGTATTATCAAAAGTTCCATTAGCATATATCACACTTCCAGCTGGTATTTTAATAAATTTTTCAAACAGATATGCCCCCTGCCATTCAAAATCCCAATTATTTATTCGAACTAAATTAATTGTGTCATTTACAGGAGTTACGGCATACATTTCAATATACTTTCCAAGTAAATGCATATGAGGAAACACTGACATGAAAGAATAATCTTGAGCTGTAGGACCATAAGTTCCTGTTATTTCAGTAACTTGATTTGGAGGTAATATAAAGGGTTGACCAAAAAGACCTTCGTTAATTAAGTAATCACTAGTGATTTCTCTAATTGTAGTATTTTGGGGGTAAAAATAAATTTTTACTTTAGTACTATCTAATTGTCCGAAGCTTCCTTCAGGATAATGCATAGCTAGAGATAAGCTACTATTCGCTGGTAAATTAACTCCAAATGAGTTGTTTTGAGTTTCCGGAAAAACTAACGGCACAGAGCCAGGCGCCCAAGTATATATTGTACCACCTTGAGGACCCATACAATTTGGAGTAGTAACAACTGAATTATTTGGAAATGGATCTAATGAAACTATCACGTGATGTACTATCTGTAAGTTTCCTGGTATCACCTCAACTGCTCTTATTTGCCTGTTTTGTGTTAAATATGAAGGGATGGAAAAGCAAACATAATCATCATTTCCAGGACCAGCATTGCTAGAATAGGTTGGGATTTGTATCTCTAAATCAGCTACACCAAGTTGTGATGAATTACTAAAAGTTGGCATTGTTGGTAGTAATGATGTATCACCAAGAGGAGAACCGTTAGTTATCCAATCAAGAATTGTATTAATTTCATCAATATTTAAAGTGTTTTCATAAGCATAACTTCTGTACAAAGTATCAGGTGGCCACGGTGGCATTTCTCCAGAACTTGTAACATGTTGGATCATACCAGAGTTTGCAACTGTGTTTGCATATGTCTCCAAATTTATCGGGCCAATACCTCCACTATAATGACATTTTAAGCAGTGATCATAAATTATTGGAGCAATATCCTCAGAATAATTAGGACTCTGAGCGATTACACTTATTGGCAAAAAAAGTGTCAGTAAAATTCTATTTATCATATTAAATCTTTTATTTTCTTAATTCTACAAAATGGAGCAGAAAAATTAGCAATTCATTAATTTAATTAATGGTAAATAGCTAAATTTTTATTAAACTTATTTTCATGTAAGAGGAATTAATTATAATCCTATGATATACTTATTCAAAAGTAAGAACAATATTTTTAATCTCAATGAAAATAATAAATTATCTTATACATTCAGTAATTAAAATAAAGGATTTACATTCTTTAAGACCTTACATATTCAAAATATTAGTTTATTTTGAAATATATCTTCTTTCTGTAGAGCCGTCACTATAGATATAAAACAATGGGCGATTATTTTTAAAAGATGTTTCTCGGCCAAGAATATCAACAATTTTTACAAGTTCTTTCTTTTGATATGTAAAATCATCTACAGCTAAAACAATATTCAAGTCTACTCCTGGATTAGAATAATCACCAGCAAGAAACTCCCATCTTCCCCACGGAGTACCAGATGGATATTCGCCTGTCATCCAATATATTTTATCTTCAAAAAGACAGTTAATCGAATTACCATTAGTGGGTAATCCTTGATTAATATACCAGCTATCCAAATTAGCTGAATCATTTCTTAAATAAACAATTACATTCATCGTATCTGTAATTGGAAAATTGTGAGAAAAATTACAATGCGAATCATCCACTATTGTATCTTTAAATATTATATTTCCTTGATTATCAGTAAATTCCCATGAAAATATATTATGTTCTTGAGGATGTGTTAGATATTGACCTGCATGATAAATACTGAGTGAAGTAGTATCACTACCTACATTTACAACCATAGATATTTGATCACAAGGAACACAAGTTATAACCTGTGCTTTTGTAATTGGAGCTAGACCTAAAGAAATAATAATTATAAGTAAAATATTTTTCATTTTTTTATTTTTTGGTTATTTAATGATACAATTATGCAACAAATATCTAAAATTTAATTCACGTCTTGGGGTGAATTTCTTATTCTATTTATTTTTAAAATAAGAAACCCTCTTTATAAAGAGGGTTTCTTAAAAATAATTTATTTGTTAAATAAAATAATTCTACTTATTCAGTAATATATTTCTTATCAATACTTCCATCATCATAAATGTAGAATAATAATGTATTTTTTTCAATTCTACTAACTTCTCTTCCTAAAGCATC
>Ga0206678_10002166_pt1 | contig 12593 bp, 10 predicted proteins | sample M180m12015metaG_FD_155453 | JGI IMG/M metagenome (GOLD analysis project Ga0206678, IMG submission 155453) | Ammonia-oxidizing marine archaeal communities from Monterey Bay, California, United States - M1 80m 12015 | ecosystem: Environmental > Aquatic > Marine > Intertidal zone | place: USA... | reverse complement strand
TTGGGATTGCTATTCCGACACTACTAATTCTTATAGCAGTAACCTTTTATTTAATGCATGCCGCTCCAGGTGGTCCATTCACTTCAGAAAAACCTCTACCCCCACAGGTCCTTGCAAATATTGAAGCTAAATATGGACTAGATCAACCTATATGGCGTCAAATGACAACCTATCTTTGGGGTGTATTGACAGAGTTCGATTTTGGACCTTCATATAAATATCATAGCCGCACTGTTAATGAAATTATCGGTCAGGGCTTTCCAATAACCTTAAAGTACGGTTTTTGGTCATTTATTGTTGCAATAGGTGTGGGCATTCCACTTGGAGCAATAGCGGCAATCCGAAAAAATACTTGGGTTGACTACTTTGCCGTGGGGGTTTCAATTGGTGCACAAGTATTGCCAAATTTCGTGATGGCGCCGCTACTGATTATTGTTTTTACTCTATGGCTTGGATGGTTGCCAGGTGGTGGTTGGCATGGTGGTGATTGGGAATACCTGGTAATGCCAGTTATTGCTCTATCAACCAGCTATATGGCCTCAATTGCGAGAATAACCCGTTCTTCGATGTTGGAAGTTTTGAATGCAAACTATATACGCACAGCAAGAGCAAAAGGGCTTCCGACAAAAACAATCTTTTTCCGTCATGTATTCAAACCATCATTGCTTCCAGTTATTTCATATCTAGGTCCAGCATTTGTCGGTCTTATTACAGGTTCAGTACTTATTGATATCTTTTTTTCAACAGGTGGAATGGGATATTTTTTCGTAAATGCTGCTTTTAATCGTGATTATGCGGTAATGATGGGAATTACTATTTTGGTAGGTGCTCTGACAATCTTGTTTAGCCTAATTGCTGATCTTCTTTATGCTTGGATAGATCCAAAAATAAGATACTGAGAAATTTGAAATGATTGTAGCGGATAAAAACAAAATTATTAGTATGGCAAAAAATTTATCTGAAGATAGTGCTACTTCAGGCCGTTCACTTTGGGCCGATGCGAGAACAAGGTTTATGCGTAATAAAGCTGCAATTACAAGTCTTGTTATTTTGGTATTAATTGTCTTGTTCTCTTTTGTAGGACCGTACTTTGCGGTCTGGACATATGAACAAATTGACTGGAATACTATGGGTTCAGCAGCAACTCTAGGTATGCCATCCATTGAAACCGGTCACTACTTTGGAACTGACGATCTGGGTCGTGATCTCTATTCACGTGTTATTCAGGGTACTCAGATTTCTCTTATGGTTGGCATTGTAGGAGCAACTATTGCTGTTGTGGTAGGAACGCTTTATGGCGCAACCTCAGGTTATATAGGTGGCAGAACTGATCAAATCATGATGCGTATAGTCGACATACTAATGGCAATCCCATTCATGTTTGTTTTAATTCTTCTCCTGGTTGTTTTTGGTCGATCAATTGTAATGCTTTTTGTGGGTATTGGTCTTTTGTCTTGGCTAGATATGAGTCGTATAGTTCGTGGTCAAACTCTGAATCTTAAGAATAAGGAGTTCATTGAAGCAGCTCAGGCAACTGGTGTCAGTGATTACAAAATTATCATGCGACATATTGTTCCCAACCTTCTAGGTATTGTCGCTGTATATGCAACGCTTCTGGTCCCGGGAATTATTATTGCAGAAAGTTTTATCTCTTTTCTAGGGCTCGGTGTTCAGGAGCCAAAAACTAGTTGGGGTGCTTTGATTTCTGAAGGTGCTGGCACAATCAATTACGATACTGAATGGCAACTACTTGTACCGCTATCATTCTTTATTGTTACTCTATTTTGCATCTATTTTATTGGTGATGGTCTTCGTGATGCACTCGATCCAAAGGAAAGGTAACTAATAATGAGTTTTCTTGAGGTAAACAACTTAAACGTCGAATTTAATACAGCAGACGGAATCGTTCGTGCAGTTAATAACGTTAGTTTCTCTCTTGAGCAGGGAAAAATTTTAGCAATTGTTGGTGAGTCTGGAAGTGGAAAAAGTCAGACGGTTTTTGCGATGATGGGTTTATTAGATCAAAATGGTCGTGCCACTGGAAGCGTGAAATTTGAAGATCAAGAAATTCTTAACCTTTCTATTTCAGAGCTGAACCTTATTCGTTCTGAAAAGATAGCGATGATTTTTCAGGATCCGATGACTAGTCTTAATCCATATATGAAAGTCTCTGAGCAAATGGCTGAAGTCTTAATTCATCACAAGGGATTGTCCAAAACTGACGCCATTGAGCAATCAATTAGTATGCTGGATGCGGTTCAAATACCTGAAGCTAGAAATCTCATTAGAATGTATCCTCATGAATTTTCAGGAGGCATGAGGCAGCGTGTAATGATTGCTATGTCTCTACTATGTAACCCCAAATTGTTAATTGCTGATGAACCTACAACCGCTCTTGATGTCACAGTTCAAGCTCAAATAATGCATTTACTATCTGATATTCAAAAGGAGTTTGGCACTTCAATTATTTTAATCACTCATGACCTTGGTGTTGTTGCAGGCAACAGTGATGAGACTTTAGTCATGTATGGTGGACAGGTGATGGAAATTGCAAAAACTGAGCTTATCTATGCAAGACCTACACATCCATATACTCAAGGATTGATAAGCGCAGTTCCTCGACTTGACGACAACGCCGAAAAACTAAAAACTATACAAGGCAATCCTCCAGATGCGATGTTGGATCCTGTAGGTTGCCCGTTTTCACCGCGCTGTAAATTTTCAAAAGACATTTGTTCCAATCAAACTCCAGATCTTCTTGAGGCTGGAGAAAATAATCACTTCAGAGCCTGTCATGTAGCATTTGAGGAATTATTATGAATCATGAAACTATAATGCAAGTTGAAAATCTAAAGGTGCATTTTGATGTTTCTAGTGAGGGAGATATGCCTTGGACAAAACGTAAAAAATTACAGGCAGTAAATGGAGTTTCATTTGAATTAAAGTCAGGTGAAACGCTAGGCATAGTGGGTGAGTCAGGATGTGGTAAATCGACCTTAGCGCGTGCAATTATTAGTATGGTTCCTGCTGAAACAGGAAGGGTTTTATGGTTCGGTAAAGACTTATTGGCTCTTCAAAAAACAGAAATGAGAAAACACCGAAAGGAAATCCAGATGATCTTTCAAGATCCACTTGCAAGCCTTAATCCTCGAATGACTATTGGAGAGATTATTGCAGAGCCTTTGAAAACACATTACCCTAAAACTTCAAAGGGAGATACTAAAGCAAGAGTTGAGGATGTAATGAATAAGGTTGGTTTATTAGAAAACCTTATTAATCGTTATCCTCATGAATTTTCTGGTGGCCAATGCCAACGTATCGGTATAGCGAGAGCTTTAATCTTAAAGCCCAAATTAATTATTTGTGATGAGCCAGTTTCTGCGCTAGATGTTTCCATCCAGGCCCAGGTAATTAATCTACTAATGGACTTACAAAAAGAGATGGATTTGACTCTAATATTTATCGCTCATGATTTAAGCATTGTGAAGCATATCAGTACCAAAATTATGGTTCTTTACATGGGTAATATGGTTGAGCTTGCTAAAAGTGAAGATATATATGATCATCCACGTCACCCTTATACCCAGGCGCTGATTTCTGCAGTTCCAATTCCAGACCCGAAAATAGAGAAAAACAAGGATTTAATTCTAATAGAAGGGGACTTGCCATCACCGATAAACCCTCCATCAGGTTGTGTTTTTCGTACCCGTTGCAAAAAAGCTCAGGACATCTGTTCTCAGGAAAAGCCTGAACTCAAAGAAGCAGCAAGTAGTCATGAAGTTGCCTGCCACTTTCATGATTAACTACTTAAAAAAACGCATAAAAAATAAATGGCTACTCATTATCCTGCCCTTTATGTTTTTCCTTATAAAGGGACTCATATGGTTGGCCATATTTTATGGCTTATGGGATGTAATTAAGACAGTCTTTTAAATTTAGCTGTATTTCAGATTTAGTTAATAAGAATACTTTAAAAAAGGCTAAAACTATTTACTAGTTACCTGAGATAAAATCTCTTTCATATTCTTTTTATTGGTAAATATTTCCTCTTCTGTAAGGCCATCCATTTCATGAGGAAAGACCAGCCAGTCATCTGTTTCATGAATATAGTAATCTGGGACCATATCAATGATGTTTCTTTCAGGCTTATACCAAGGCATCGCCACACGAACATCGTGAGGTATATTTTTTCTTGCCCTCTCATTTAGAGTGTCTAGTATCGCTTTAATACTTCTTCCCGAGTCGAACACATCATCAACCAAAAGAAGACTATCTTCAGCATTCATGTGACTAATAAGATAGTCTATACCATGAACGCGCACCTCTTTTGATTGATTGTTGATGCCAATATATGAGGAAGTTCGAATAGCTATATGATCAGACTCATTGCCAAGATAAGCTAGTATTTCTTGAATGGCAATTCCTACCGGAGTGCCGCCACGCCATACACCTACGATAAAATTTGGTCTAAAGCCACTATTATAGATATCCACACCGAGTTTAAATGAATCAAGCAGTAATTCATCCGCTGTAATATATTTCTTTGTTATAGACATAATTCAATTCCCATTAATAATTATTTAATTATAAATTTATTTTGTATTTATTTTAGTCAATTGACCATTCGTTGATTTGCCTAACTAGGAGATCTTTAGTTTTAGTATCTGCAAACGAGGACTCCATAGCCATGCGAGAAATATAAAGTAGCTGTTTTAAATCGAGGTTAAAGTGTTCAGCTCCATTTTGATACTCTTTGCCGACACTAGTATTAAAAAACGGTGGATCATCTGAGTTTAGACTGACACTAATGCCTGCTTCAAGAATATGATTTAGAGGATGACTATTCCAGTCTGGATACAAAGCCAAAGCTAAATTACTTCCTGGACAGATTTCTAAAGATATTTTACGATTTACCAAGGTTTTAATTAATTCACTGTCCTCAGCGCTACGAACACCATGACCGATTCGACTTATCATTGGTAGGTGATTAATTGCATCCCATACACTTTCAGAGCCGCAAACTTCACCCGCATGAACAGTGCAAGGATAGCCAGCATCGTTGGCAATTTGAAAAGCGGGAGTAAAGTCTGAAGCAAGGTATTGGGATTCATCTCCACCCATTCCAAAACCGACAATATAGGGGTGCGGTACATCGACCATGAGTTGAGCAATTCTTACCGCCTGCTTTGGTCCTAGATGACGGACACAAGTGACGATAATACGTCCTATAATACCAAACTCTCTTTCAGCATCATCAATCCCTTGAGCGCAGCCTGAAAGAACATCTTCATAACTCATACCCATTTCAGCAGCGTGATCTGGAGAAATAAATGTTTCAGCATAAATCGTTCCCTCAAGTGAACAGGATTTAAGGTAATCATAGGTGATGTCTCGATAGTCTTTACTGAACTGTAGACAAGAGCTTACTTCATCATAAGCATGCAAAAAAGTGACAAAGTCATCCCAGGCAAAGCCTCCTTGTGGAGTAAATAAACCATCCCTAAGCTTTATGTTATTGCGTTTTGCAATCTGTTTAACTAATGAAGGCTGGATGGTTCCCTCTAGATGACTATGGAGTTCAACTTTAGGTATTTGATGGATTTTTTGTTGTATTAATTTCATCTGTATTTATCAGTTCTATATTAATTCACAGCTCTTACCATAAGGCAAAGAATCTATATCTAAATGATTCGCTATTGTTTGACCCATATCAGCAAAGCTAGATCTTTCACCTAAGTTATTATTTTTCACTTGATTTCCATAGAATACTACTGGTACATGTTCACGAGTATGGTCACTCCCCGGCCAAGTTGGATCGCAGCCATGATCGGCAGTAATAAGTACTAGGTCATCTTTACTTAATAGGCTCTCAATTTCAATTATACGTTTATCAAACTGTTCCAAGGCCAACGCATAGCCCGCAACATCACGTCGATGTCCAAACTTAGTATCGAAGTCTACTAAATTGACAAATATTAATCCTTCTTTAGCTATCTTCATTTGTGACAATAATTGATCTATCAAATCCATATTGTCAGAACCTTTAACCGTATAACTAACACCTTGATTAGAAAAAATATCAGAAATTTTTCCGACCGAAACAACCTGACCACCACCAGCTTGAATAAAATCTAATAAAGTTAAACCATTGGGAGGGGTGGTTAAATCGCGACGGTTTGAAGTACGCTCAAAATCATCACTACAAGTACCAATAAATGGCCTCGCAATAACTCTCGTAATATCTAATGGATCAACAAGACGCTTGGCTACTTTACATAATTCATAAAGACGTCCCAAGCCAAAAGATTGCTCATGTGCGGCAATCTGAAACACAGAATCAGCAGATGTGTAACAAATAGGAAAGCCAGTTTTCAAGTGTTCCTCACCAAAATCTTTAATGACTTCTGTGCCGGAAGCATGCTTGTTCGCTAAAGTGCCACTAATTTGGCCTTGAGTTATAAGGTTCTGAAGTAGCGATTTAGGAAAGCAGTTTTCCTGGATTGGAAATGTTCCCCACTCAAAAGGAACCGGTAGGCCACAAATTTCCCAATGACCACTTGGAGTGTCTTTGCCAGCACTCACTTCACGAGCATAACCATAAGCACCTTGAGGAGTAACACTAGTCACAGGCAAAGGTTTTCCACGACTGGCATTAGCTGCAGCACCTAGACCCCATCTCAGTAAATTGGGTATGTCTAGTGGTCCTTGGCGATGACTATTGTCTGCATTGCCTTCAGCACAAGCTTCAGCAATATGGCCTAGAGTGTCTGCACCTTTATCACCGTATCGATGAGCGTCAGCACTTGAACCTAAACCTAATGAATCGAGCACTAAAATAATTGCTCGTTTCACGACTTTCTCTCTTTGTTGGAAGAAAATATTTCATACACAAGAGGTGCTGTTTCAGTAGGGTGTTCATTGAGTTGTATGGTTGAGGGTAATGTTTGTTGCAAATACTGGACTTGATCGTTATTACGAACATGTGCATAAGCTAAAGGTTGGCCAGTATCGACCCATTGGCCGATATTCACGATATCCGTCAAACCTACACCATGATCTATTGAGTCACTGGCCTTGGTGCGTCCAGCCTTTAGGTGTATCATATTTAAACCAATAGCACGAACATCCATCTCAGTTATGTAGCCAGAAGATTCCGATAATATAGGGTTAATAATTGGCATTGGGACTAAGTAATCACCAGTTTTTTCCAATAAATCTATAGGACCTCCTAGCGCATGGATCATTTGTCCAAATACCTGTGCAGCTTGCCCTGAAAATAAAGCTTCTTGAGATTTCGTTCTGGCAGCTACTAGATCAGATTCGATGCCACTTAACTGTAACATTTGTGCGGCCAGCTCGAGTGTTAGTTGCATTAAGCGTTCATCAGCCTTTATTGGTTCAATTAAAAACTCGATACATTCTTGTACTTCTGTGGCATTACCCACGTTATAGCCTAATATTTGATCCATGTCAGTGATTAGGCAACGGGTTGGAACGCCGGCACTGCTTGAGACATCTACAATACTTTGGGCCAACTCTTGAGCCATAGTGTAGTCTGCGGCAAAAGCACCATTTCCAGTCTTGATATCCATTACCAAGGCATCAAGGCCAGAGGCTAGCTTTTTAGACAGTATAGAAGCGGTAATTAAGTCTATAGACTCTACTGTAGCAGTCACATCTCTTGTGGCATAAAAGCGCTGATCAGCTGGTGCCAATTTATCAGTTTGACCAATAATAGCACAACCTACTTCCTGAACCAATGCTCGAAATTTGGCATTATCTGGAGCGCCATTGTAGCCTGGTATACTTTCTAACTTGTCTAAGGTTCCACCAGTATGCCCCAAACCTCTTCCAGATATCATGGGAACGTAACCACCACATGCAGCAACAATTGGTGCCAGCATCAAGCTGACTTTATCTCCCACTCCTCCAGTTGAATGCTTATCAACAACAGGACCGTCGAGGTCTAAATCATGCCATTTAAGTGTTTCACCTGAATGCATCATGTGTTGCGTTAAACTAACACGCTCTTCCATGCTCATTCCACAGTTAAATACTGCCATAGCAAATGCTCCTAACTGAGCATCAGTAAGACTTTCATCACTAATACCTTTAACCAAAAAACCAATCTCTGAATGGCTTAGACTGAGTCCATCGCGTTTTTTACGAATCAGTTCTTGTGGTAGGAATTTTTCACTCATAAATCCACCAGTTAGTCACCATATGGTGTCCAAATATTTTTCACTTCTGTGGCGTTACGCAGAAATTCTAAACCTTCACCTTGTTGAGGGTCCAGCCAATCCCGATCACCTTCTTGATGAACCCATAAGCGCTTTAAGTCAGCAGCACTAGTAGTCTCAACTTTGGCAACCGTTACGTCGTCAGACCAGCACCAAATTCCATCTACTTCGGCGTGACCAGCTAATTGATCAGCCAATTCACCTTTGTTGCCAGTTACTATATTTATAACCCCGGGAGGAATGTCTGAGGTTTCAAGTGTTTGAACTAATTCCAAGGCGACACCAGCATAGCGCTGACTAGGAATTAAAACAACTCGGTTACCCATAGCTATAGCAGGTGCAATCAAAGATATAGTGCTTAATAAGGGTTTTTCTTCAGGAGCGATTTGTGCTAATACTCCAATGGCTTCAGGTAAAGCCATTGTTACGCCACGATAAGGTGCATTATGAACAGCACCATCATATTTATCAGACCATGCTGCATAGCTAAATAGTCGACTCAAGCTGGCATTAAATTCAGTTTTCGCCTCTTTTTTGGTGATTCCACACAAATCTTGTAAGCGCTTTATCCATTCAGATTCACGCAGTGCTAAGTTTTCAGCCAGAAAATAGATAATTTGAGCTCTAACATGGCCGTTTTGGGTACTCCAAGCATTAGCTTTAGTTGCAGCGCTTACTGCATTTCGAATATCTTTACGGTTTCCTGAGCCAACTAAACTTGCCAAACTACCATCAGCCTTGTAAGTGGCAATACTATGACCACCATCTGGTCTTACTTGTTTACCCCCAATATAGAATTTCAAGGTGCGGTCAATGGTTTCATCGCTACTTGTTTGTTGCTTTATGGTGACAGGTTTTAACTTTTTAGTAGAGGTTAAGGATTTTGGTTTAAGGTATTCAAAAAGCCCTTCCTTGCCACCTTCGCGACCAAATCCAGATTCTCTTACTCCACCAAAACCGCAAGAAGCATCAAATTGATTGTGGCAGTTAATCCAGATTACTCCGGCTTTAAGTTTTGGAGCCACATCCATAGCACGATTTATATTTTCACTCCATACACTTGCTGCTAAGCCATAGCGGCTATTATTAGCCAAAGCAACAGCCTCAGTTTGAGTGCGGAAAGTCATTGATACTAATACAGGTCCAAAAATTTCTTCTTGGGCTAAAGGGTGGCTTGCATCAATCTCAGTAATAAGACTTGGCGGGTAATAATTACCATCGGATTGTCCATCATAAGCTTGGAAAAGTTCACCACCATGCTGAAGACCTTGTTGAACCATCTGATCAACTCTCTGGTATTGAGTTTGACTTACTAAGCTTCCTAAGTCAGTCGATTTATCAAGTGGCAAGCCTAAGCGTAATTTTTGAATACGTTTTTTGATTTTGGCATGTAATTTATCTACAACTTTTGCTTGTACTAATAATCTTGATCCAGCACAACATACCTCGCCTTGATTAAACCAGATAGAATCAACCAAACCTTCAACAGCAGCATCTAAATCAGCATCTTCGAAAACCACGAAGGCTGACTTACCACCAAGCTCTAAAGTTAGTTTCTTGCCTTGACCTGCAGTACTCTGTCTTATTGATCGACCTACGGCTGTTGATCCAGTAAAAGCAACCTTGTCAACTCCATCATGAGAAGCCAAGGAAGCACCTACATTACCATCACCATTGACGATATTAATGACACCAGAAGGGACGCCAGCTTGTTCACACAAATGAGCAAAGAACATAGCAGTGATAGGTGTTTGTTCGGCGGATTTAAATACAATCGTGTTGCCCATTGCCATAGCTGGGGCGATCTTCCAAGCCAACATTAATAAGGGAAAATTCCAAGGGACTATTTGTGCAGCTACTCCAATCGGTTTATAGTTAGAAAACTCTTGTTCTTGAAGTTGTGCCCAGCCAGCATGATGATAGAAATGACGAATGGCCAATGGTATATCAATATCCCGACTTTCGCGAATTGGCTTTCCATTATCTAGGGTCTCTAAGACCGCAGTTAAACGTGTATGTTTTTGTAATAAACGTGCTAATGCATAGAGTACTTTAGCCCTCCCATGTCCACCCAATGCTTGCCATTTACGTTGAGCTTTTCGGGCAGCAGCCACAGCCGCATCTAATTGAGAAGCGTTGGCTACTTCAATATTGGCAAGTAGCTCACCATTCGAAGGGTTATGACTAGCAATCAACTCTGCATTTTTCCGTTTCTCAAACTTACCATTGATAAATTGTCCAAATCGACGTCCATGCTTTTCTAGCCATTTTTGTGCTTCGGTACTACTCTCTAGGGCTTGGCTATAATCTAGTTCTTCAAAAGATTTTAATAATGTCATGGCTTGATCCTATGTTAAAGGGTGTCGGTAAGAAGCTGAATAATAACCACTAGAAAAATGATCAAGCTGGCGCTCAATATCACCCAGTAAGCTAGATGCACCAAATCTAAATAGGTCTGGCTCCAACCAGCGACGTCCTAGTTCTTCTTTGATCATGGTCATGTAAACCAACGCTGTCTTGCTGTCACTAATTCCACCTGCAGCTTTAAAACCAATACGGCAACCAGTCTCTTCATAAAAATTACGAATCATGCGAGCCATCACCAAACTCACTGGCAAGGTCGCATTGATAGGCTCCTTTCCAGTGGACGTTTTAATGAAGTCAGCTCCGGCCATCATGCAAACCTGAGAGGCTTTAGCAATGTTACTAAGGTTCCCTAGCTCACCAGTCGCTAAAATAGTTTTCATATGGGCTGTGCCACACTTCTCACGGAAATCTTTCACTTCTTTGTATAGTTCCTTCCAATTACCCTCTAAAACGTGACGACGGCTTATCACTATATCGATCTCATCCGCACCAGATGAGATTGAATATTCAATTTCTTGCATCCTTAAGGGCAGGGGAGAGAGCCCTGCAGGAAAACCAGTAGATACGGCAGCTAATTTCACTTTTGAGTTTTTTAAGGCTTTCTTTGAAGCAGCCAACATATCATGGTAAACGCAAACCGCAGCAACACTTATTTCAAGAGATTCGATAGCTAAACTCTTTTTTAGGTCAGGGTTTAGGGGTTGTTTGGCTTTACTGCAAAGACGTCGAACACGAGCTTCGGTATCATCACCGGACAATGTTGTCAGATCGATCAAAGTGATAGCCTTAAGTAACCATGCCGCCTGTTGTTGTTTTTTAATGCTACGGCGTACGCCGTAATTCGCACATCGACGCTCTATAGCACTTCGATTGATAGAAATATTGGCAATCTTATTCTTTCGAAATTCGACACCTGGGTTACGCTTATCAATAGAAGAATCTTCCATATTTTTTCTTGGATAAGAAATAACTTTTTTATCTTCCTCAGTGAATTTTTTGATGACAGCTGAGTCTTTAGTATTTAGCTTGTTAGTCTTCATTTAAAATATTCATTGGCCTTTAAGGTAGTTAATTAGTAAACACTCTACAGTATCTGCAGCCTGACTTGCGAAAGAAATCGTTTGTTCATGACTAAGTGCTGTCTCACTCATTCCAGCAGCATAGTTAGTGATAACTGATAGCGCACACAAAGATAGTCCTTGATGACGAGCGAGAATGACCTCTGGGACGGTCGACATACCAACAGCATCAGCACCCAATGTTTTTACCGCTTTGATTTCTGCAGGAGTTTCAAACTGGGGGCCGCTAAACCATGCATAGACTCCCTCATGTAGGGTTATCCCATTAGATTTTGCGGCACTGCGCATAGAGTTGCTAAGCGAAGGGTTATAGGCATTACTCATGTCAACAAAACGTTTATTGCTTTCAGCGCCAAATAGCGGCGAAACACCAGTCATATTAATGTGATCCGTAATCAGCATAACACTTCCTGGAGAAGCTTCCTTGACCAAACTACCTGCAGCATTTGTAAGCACTAAACTACTGCATCCAATCGCTTTAAGAGTTTGAATAGCAACAGCCATAACATCTGCCTTGCCTTGCTCATAATAATGTGCTCTGCCCTGCATTGCTACGACATTAGTTTTACCAACTTGACCAAATAATAATCTTCCGGCATGACCGCCAACACCTGCAATTGGAAATCCAGGTAGCTGATCAAAATCGATACTTGCTTGTGTTTCCATATTGTCACAAAACTGACCTAAACCAGAGCCAAGAATAAGTCCAACTTGAGGTTTAAAGTTTTTGGCACTCTGGTTTATTATATTGACGCAATCTTCGACTTGACTCATTACAAGTGCTCCGGCCCAAAAGAATTAGGTAAAAGTTCAGAAAGATTTATTCGTTGCTGCACTCCATCTGGAGAGCACATCATAATTTGTGTATTTTCGTCAGAAAATTCTCTTATTCGTTGTCTACAACCAC
>Ga0206678_10002161_pt1 | contig 12604 bp, 14 predicted proteins | sample M180m12015metaG_FD_155453 | JGI IMG/M metagenome (GOLD analysis project Ga0206678, IMG submission 155453) | Ammonia-oxidizing marine archaeal communities from Monterey Bay, California, United States - M1 80m 12015 | ecosystem: Environmental > Aquatic > Marine > Intertidal zone | place: USA... | reverse complement strand
TACACACAAAACATCAAAATAAATTCAAATCCATGATAGATGATGAGTGGGCATATTTGGTGTATTCAGGACTATGGCAAGATCCACTAAAAACAGACTTGGATGGATTTATCGAGACATCACAAAAACAAGTATCAGGAACTGTGAAACTCAAAATGTACAAAGGGGGTTTAAGAGTAGTTGGAAGAAAATCAAAAAATTCCCTATACAGTCATGAAATTGCCACTTATGGTACAGAATCAACATTTGATCAAAGATTGGCCAAAGGTTTTGTGGAATTATGGGGAATGCAGTCAACAGAAGCTAATAAATTACAAAAGAAAAGGTCATCAAAAACATGAACTGTCCAGAATGTGATGCAACTCTAAACATCCCAGACGATGCCTCTGTTGGAGAAATAGTCTCCTGTCCTGATTGCGGTGCTGACTTTGAAATTTCAAAAAAAGATGGAGCGAATGTAGAACTTAAACAAGCAGAAACTGTAGGCGAAGACTGGGGGGAGTAATGTCAAAAGTTTGTATTGTGTTTGACCGTCTAAGGTCAGAAGAGAAAATGCTTCAGAAAGAAGCATCAAATCTTGGACATGATGCATTGATGTTAGATGCAAAAATTACCCAAATCAACACAGATAGTAAAAAAGAAGATTTTAACCTAGGTGATGTGGTCCTAGAACGATGCGTTAGTTATTTTAGAGGTCTTCATTTTACTGCTAGTCTAGAATTTCTAGATATCCCTGTTTTAAACAAATTTGAGGTAGCAAATATTTGTGGAAATAAAATGTTCATGACTTTGCTTCTGAAAAAGAATAACATTCCAACTCCAAAAACATATTTTTCTTTTTCAAGTGAGAGTGCAGCAGAGAATTTAGAAGAAGTGGGGTTCCCCCTAGTGATTAAGCCAGTTATTGGTAGTTGGGGAAGGGGAGTTATGCCAATAAAAGATAAAGATACAATGGAAGCAATTTTTGAAATTCGAGATATTACAGATAGTCCACACGACAGAATTTATTACTTACAGGAATTAATCAATAGACCACCAAGAGACATTAGGGTTATCACTGTTGGTGATGAACCTATTGCAGCTATGTATAGAAAATCATCAGGCGGATTTAAAACAAATATTGCACTTGGTGCAGATCCTGAACTTTGTGAGATTACAAAAGAAATGGAAGATTTGGCAGTTAAAGCATCAAAAGCTATGGGAGGAGGGATTTTAGGAATTGATCTAATGGAAGATGATAAACGAGGTTTAGTAGTTCATGAAGTGAATAACACAGTAGAGTTCAAAGGATTAGCAAGAGTTGCACAGCGAAATATCCCAAAAGAAATGATTGAATATGCGCTAAATTACGCTAGGAAATAAATTATACTCCTTTTCGAAGAGATTTATTATGAAAGTAGGGGTTGTCGGTGCATCAGGTTATGTAGGAGGAGAAACATTACGTCTTCTCGTAAATCATCCGAATGTTGAAATTAGCATGGTAACATCAAGGCAACACGTAGGAGAATATCTACACAGAGTACAACCAAGTTTGAAAGGGTTTACAGAACTAACTTTCTCGGAAATGGATTATGATAAATTAACAGACAAATGTGATCTAGTGTTCACAGCAGTGCCACATGGAACTGCAACAGAAATTGTTAAAGCACTTTATGATAGAGGAGTTAAAATTATTGATTTAAGTGCAGATTATAGATTACATAATCAAGAAGCATACGACAAATGGTATGGATGGGAACACCCACATCCAGATTATTTAGAAAAATCAGTTTTCGGAGTTCCAGAATTACATAGAGAGGAAATTAAGAAATCACAACTAGTTTCGTGTCCCGGATGCATGGCAGTAACATCAATGTTAGCATTAGCACCATTAATTCGAAATGATATAATTGATACTGAACATATCATTGTAGATTCAAAAATTGGTTCGTCGGGGGCAGGTTCTGGTTCAGGAACTGCACATGCAATGAGAGCTGGAGTTATCAGACCATACAAACCTGCAAAACATAGACACACTGGAGAAATAGAACAAGAGCTTAGTGAAATTGCAGGAAAGAAAATTAAGGTTTCAATGAGTCCACATGCAGTAGATGTTGTTCGAGGAATTTTATGTACAAATCATACATTCATGAAAAAAGATATTGATGAAAAAGAATTATGGAAATTATATAGACAAACTTATGGAGATGAAAGATTTGTGAGATTAATTAGAGACAAAAAAGGATTATACAAATTCCCCGATCCTAAATTTGTAGTAGGTTCAAACTTTTGCGATATTGGATTTGATTTAGATGAAGATAACAATAGATTGATTGCATTATCTGCATCAGATAATTTAATGAAAGGTGCAGCCGGTTCAGCTATTCAAAACATGAATGTTATGTGTGGTTTTGATGAAATGAATGGGTTAAGATATACCCCACTTACTCCGGTTTAGAAATGATCACAATCAAAATTGGCGGAAGTGTTGTAGATGACTTACATCCATCAACAATTTTAGATATTAAAAAAAATGTAGAATCAGAAGGAGTAATTTTGGTTCATGGTGGAGGAAAAGAAGTCACTAAAGTTTGTAAACAACTTGGAAAAGAACCAAAGTTCGTAACATCACCAAGTGGAATCAAAAGTAGATATACCGATAAAGAAACAGCGGAAATTTTTACAATGGTAATGTCAGGTAGAATAAACAAAACAATTGTTCAAATGCTCCAAAAAAATGGTATTAATGCAATTGGACTCTCAGGAGTAGATGCTAAAATAATAGAAGCCGATAGGAAAAAGAAATTGCTCATAGTAAATGAAAAAGGTAGAAAACAAGCAATTGATGGAGGGTATACTGGAAAAATCAAAGCAATTAATTCAGAATTCATAAAATCACTCTTAGAAAAAGGACTAACTCCAGTAATTTCACCAATTGCCATTAGTGAGGAATCAGAATTTCTTAATGTTGATGGAGATAGAGCTGCTGCATATGTTGCAGGAAAAGTTGGATGTGATAAAGTATTATTCATTACAAATGTAGACGGACTCTTAATGGATGACAAACTTGTTCCAAAACTCACACTTTCAGAAGCAAAAGCGATTAGACCAAAAATAGGTCCAGGTATGGAGAAGAAAATTTTAGCATCTACTGAAGCATTAGATATGGGAGTTAAAGAAGCATTGATTGCAAATGGTCAAAAAGAAAATCCAATTTCTTGTGCAATTGCACATGATAATTGTACGGTGATTGAACATGAGTGAAGATCAATTCATGGGAAATCTCTATCAAAGATTTCCAGTTACAGTTGAAAAAGGAATAGGAGCTCATATTTGGGATATTGAGGGAAAAGAATACATCGATTGTATGGGAGGATATGGTGTTGCATTAGTAGGTCATCAAAACAAAAGAGTTAACGATGCAATAAAAGAACAAGTTGATAAAATAATTACAGTTCACAGTTCACTTTACAATAAAACAAGAGAAGAATTTTTGAAGACACTCATTGGTTTAGCTCCCAAAGAACTAACACAGGTTCATCTAAACAACAGCGGGGCAGAAGCAATAGAAGCTGCAATAAAGTTTGCAAGAAAGTTTACAGGTAAAAAAGGAATGGTCGCCATGAAAGGATCATACCATGGAAAATCATTTGGAGCTTTATCATTAACATTTAATCCAAAATATAAAAAAGCATTTGCACCATTAGTAGAAAAAGTTTCTTTTGCATCTTATGGAGATATGGAATCACTTCGTTCAGTGATTGATGAAGATACTGCATTTATTATTTTAGAACCAATACAAGGTGAAAGTGGGATTATTGTTGCACCAGATGGATTTTTACAAGAAGTTAGAAAATTGTGTGATGAAAAAGGAATTCTTCTAATTTTTGACGAAATACAAGCTGGTTTAGGTAGAACAGGACGATTATGGGCATGTGATCATTGGAATACTGCTCCTGATATTTTGTGTCTAGCAAAAGGAATTGCCGGAGGAGTTCCAATGGGTGCAACGCTTGTTCGTCCAGATATTTTAGCTGTAATCAATAAAGGAGAACACTCTTCAACATTTGGAGGAAATCCAATTTCTTGTGCAGCGGGAACTGCAGCACTCAAAGCATTAACTGAAGATGGGTTAATTGAAAATTCTGAAAAAATGGGTAAAAAATTCAGAGAGGGATTAGAAAAATTAAAAGAAAAACATACAATGATTAGAGAAATTCGTGGAAAAGGTCTCATGATAGGTATAGAAATGAAGTTTGAAGTAAGAGATATTCTAATGGGATTAATAAGAGAAGGGGTGTTAATGTTATACTCTGGAAGAAACATCTTAAGAATTCTTCCACCACTAGTAATTTCTGAAGAAGATATAACAAAAGTTTTACATGCTCTAGATATTATACTAACTGAAGAGGAACAAAAAAGAAATGTACAAGGATAACATAGATCAAAAAATTATTGAATACCTAAAAGAAAATTCTAGAGAATCATTTGTAGATATTGGGAAAAAATTAAAACTTTCAGAATCAGCAGTTAGACGACGAGTAAAAAACTTGGTTGGAAGTAAAACAATTAAAAAATTTACTTTAGAAATGGGAGAAGAAAATACAACAAGTGCAATAGTTTTAGTCTCAGTAGATTCTGCAACAGATACATCAAAAGTTTCTCTTAAACTTGCAAAATTAGAGGGTGTTAAAACAGTGTATGAAATTACAGGCCAATATGACATCACAACAATAATCAGTGCACAAAATATTGCAGATATCAATAACAGTATTGATGCGTTAAGAAAGATTACAGGAGTGGTAGATACAAATACGGTGATTATTTTGAGAAAAATTATCTAAAAGCGACATTCGATAAATAATTAAAATTTTAAACTATGTTAGGATCAATTTTTTTTATTTCCAACGATGTTAGTACGAATATGTTTATATTAACAGTTTTATTTAACGAATACAGCAATGAAGGATCCGAATCACTATGCAAATATTTACAATGCATATGACAAAAACCCAAAGAAGATCAGGGTATTAGATAGTACTTTAAGAGAAGGAGAACAACACCCAGGTGTTTCATTTACAAACAAACAGAGAATTCAGATTGCATGGATGTTAGATTACTTTGGAGTAGATCAAATTGAAATTTCACCAGTAGTGTCAAATGATCATAAAGAAGCAACAAAAACAATCATCAAACAAGGATTAAATGCAGATATTGTTTCTCATGGACGAGCTCTCAAACAAGACATAGATATTTCATTAGATTGTGATGCAAAATGGTGTGCAGCATATTTAGGAATTTCAGATATTCATCTCAAAGATAAGTTACGTATTACAAGAGAAGAGGCACTTACCAGAGCAGTAGAAACTGTAGAATATGCAAAATCACATGGACTCAAAATTAGATTTACAGTTGAAGATGGAAGTAGAACAGAACCAGAGTTTTTGTTAAAAATATGTAAGGCAATTGAAGAAGCAGGAGTAGATAGAATTAGTCTTCCAGATACAGTAGGGATTTTACGTCCAATTGGAATGTATAATTTTGTTAAAAAAGTTAGCAACATTATAGATGTACCATTAGATGCACATGTTCACAATGATATGGGATTTGCAGTTGCAAATGCATTTTCAGCATGTGATGCAGGGGTTGATCAAATTCATACAACTATTGATGGAATTGGAGAAAGGACAGGAATTCCACCGCTTGCAGAAGTTGCAGTTGCATTAACATATCTATACAAATCACCAAATGATTTTAGATTAGACATGTTGTTAGATCTTTCTAGATTAATTGAAGAATACACAACAATCAAACCATATGATTCAAAACCTATTGTAGGATCTTCTGCATACAAACACAAAGCAGGAACACATCTTGCTGCAATTCTCAAAAATCCTGCAGCATATGAGCCTATTCCACCAAGAGCAGTGGGAAATAGAAGGAGAATAGTATTTGGAGAATTAGCAGGAAAAACAGGAGCAGCCTATTTGATGTCGTTATTAGGCCTTGAAAAAGATGATGAAAGTGCAAAAGCAGTTGCAGCTGGATTAAAGAGTCTTAGAATGGGCGATTTAATAGAAATTCCACTTGAAGATAGACTTGAAAAAAAGATAATTAATGATAAATAAAGAGGAGATATGGGAAACAGATATGACCGAATGTGATGAATGTGATGCAACTATTTCAATTCCAAGTGATGCACTTGAAGGAGAAATTGTTACATGCCCAGAATGCGGCGCAAGTTTTGAATTAGCAAAAGGTTCAGACGGTTTCGATCTCAAGCCTGCCCAAACGGTTGGCGAGGATTGGGGACAGTGAGTCCTGACGTTACAATTCTTTACGATACTATCCGTTGGGAAGAAAAAGCTCTACTAGAAGCAGGTAAAAAAAATAACATCAACATTCAGATGGTTGATTGTAAAAAATTGGCATTAAATTTAGAAAAAAAGCCTGAGGATTATGGGGTAGTAATTCAAAGGTGTGTAAGCTATTATAGAAATATACATTCAACTGCAGCTCTTGAAGGACTTGGAGTTAAAGTAATCAATTGTTTGAATACAGGGATTTTTGCTGGAAATAAATTATTCACACATATGTTACTAAAAAAATTTGGAGTACCAACACCTGATGCAACTGTAACTTTTTCAAAAGATGCAGCTTTAGAAGCATTACAAAATGAAGGATTTCCTAAAGTAATCAAACCAACAGTAGGTAGTTGGGGGAGATTAATTTCGAAAATTAATGATATCGATTCTGCCGAAGGAATTATTGAAAGTAGAGAAAATATGTATCCAATTTATCAAATTCATTATCTTGAAGAATTTGTAAAAAGACCACCAAGAGACATAAGGGCAATCATGATTGGGGAAAAAATTGTTGCTGCAATTTATAGAATTTCAGAACATTGGAAAACAAATATGGCACTTGGCGGAATAGCAGAACCATGCAAGGTGACTCAAGAGATGGAAGAGATGTGTATTAAAGCAAAAAATGCTGTTCAAGGTGATATTGTAGGAGTTGATTTAATGGAAAGCGAGGAAAAAGGACTGGTAGTACATGAAATAAACAATACAACAGAATACAAGAATACAGTCAGAGTTTGTGATGTAGACATTCCTTCATTGATGCTTGATTATGCAACAAAGGAAGGTAAGTAAAATTGGACACTCATTTTACCGTAACACCAAGATTTGCAGCAAAAATGCTAGAAAAAGCACTTAGATTGTACACGCCATCTTTAAGCGAAAAACCAATGGCAGAGTTTTTGGTCGATAAATGTGATGATTTAGGATTTGAAGATATTCAAATTGATGAAGTAGGAAATGTTATTGCCAAGAAAGGTTCTGGTTCACCTAAAATTATGTTATGTGGACACATGGATGTGGTTCCAGGAAAAGTAAAGGTAAGAAGAGAAGGAGATTCACTTTATGGACGTGGAGCATCTGATGCAAAAGCCCCATTAATGGCAATGTTATTTGCAGCAGCTTCAATCCAAAACAACAATGGAACAATAATTTTTGTGGGAGCAGTTGATGAAGAAGGAAATGCAATAGGAATTAAAAATATTGTAAAAAAAGAATGGGATGTGGATTATGCAATTTTTGGAGAACCAAGTGGAATCAAACAAGTAACAATAGCATACAAAGGAAGACTAGCAATTAATCTAAAAATTAGTGTAGAGGACAGTTCTCATGCAAGTGCACCATGGCTTTCAAAAAATGCAATTCATGAAGCATCTATTTTTGCAAAAGAACTCAAAGAAAGATTAGAGGAAGACCAAGAAGGAAAAACAAAAGGAATGCTTCTAACTGCAACCACGACCGAAATTAAAGGAGGGACAAGTCATAATGTTACTCCAAAAGAATGCGAAACAACTTTTGATATCAGGGTTCCAGTGAACATGAATTGTAAATCTGTTGAACAAAAAATTGCTACACTTGTTAAAGAAATTGCAGAGAAACGAAAAGTGGAAGCATTTTATTCAATTCTTGACGAAACAGAACCATTTGAAGCAGATCACAATTCCCCATTAGTTAGAGCATTTACGCTTGGAGTAATGGAGGTTGAACATTCAAGACCAACCTTAATTAGAAAAACAGGTACAGGAGACATGAATGTATTAGGCAATCAATGGAATATTCCTGTTGTCACATATGGTCCAGGAGATCCACATGAAGCACATACAATTGATGAAAAAGTTTCAATTGAAGAATATCTAAGAGGTATCGAAATTCTCAAAAAAACTATACAGCATTTAAAAAGACTTCATGATAAAAAAATGCAATAATGTTATGGTTTATTGGTTTAGGTATTTCAGGATTCAAGTCAATTCCTAATGAAGCATTAGATGTATTATCAAAAGCAGATATTGTTTATCTTGAACAATTTACCAGCCCAATTGGAAAATCAGATTTATCCAAAATTAAAAACAGTACAAAAGGAGAATTCAAACTAGCAAAAAGGTGGTTAGTAGAAGATGGTAAAGAGATTTTAGAAAATTCAAAGAAAAAGAAGGTAGCTCTCCTATCATATGGGGATCCATATATCGCAACAACCCATATTGAATTAAGAGCAAGAGCCATTGAAGAAAAAATTAAAACATTTTCAATTCATGCAGCATCATCACTTACTTCAATGATTGGAGAATGTGGATTGCATTTCTACAAAGTTGGAAGAATTGCAACAATAATGAGTGAGATGAAATCACTTACAACACCGTACTATGTAATTTATAAAAATATCATTGAAGGGAATCACACTGTACTTCTTTTAGAATATAATCAGGACAAAGATTTTTTCTTAGAACCTAATAATGCACTAAAAGGATTAATAGAAACCGAGGAAGGACAAAAAAGAAATGTTATAACTACATCTACCTATGCTATCATTGCATCAAGGATTGGGTTTAAGGATCAAACAATCATTTCAGGTAAAATATCTAGTTTGAAAAAAAAAGATTTTGGAAAACCTCCACACACAATAATTATTACAGGTAGAATGCATTTTACAGAATCAGATGCATTGAAGATGTTTGGTCAATGTATGGATGAACCATTTGATAATTCTGAAAAAACAAAAAAGATTTCAAAACAAATGATGGAAAAATATGTTCCAATGGTCAGAGAGGCATTGGAAGAAATAAAACCACATTACAATAGTCAAAAAGAATATCAAGTAATTTTAGAAAATGCTGAACGGTATGTACAAGATGCAAAAAAATTTTTAGAAGATGGTCAAGATGAAGTTGCGATATTAAGTATTGGGTATGCTGACGGGCTTGTGGATGCATTAAGATTAGCAAAAGGTCTAGACCCAAAGATGTAACTGGTAGTAATGAATTAAAGAGAGAGTATCCAAACAAACAAAATATTGAAACAAATTGAAAAAATAATTATTTCTAGTATTTTTGTATATCAGATAGATAAAAAACCAATAATGGAAACAATCAAGGAAAAAAGTACAATTTCAGAAGATATTATTAATTCAAAAATTGATGAAATGATCAAAAATCAATTAGTTAATGAAGATAGATGTTCACTTAGTGAAACAGGAAGAGACTCACTACACGTAGTATTAGCAGGAGGTGTTTTTGATATAATTCATCCAGGCCACATATCTACGCTGAATGCCGCCAAAGCATTAGGTGATATTTTGGTTGTTGTTGTAGCAACAGATAACACAGCAGTAAAAATGAAGAAGAAAAATCCATTACATTCTCAAGAACAAAGAAAAGAACTAGTGAATTCACTCACAATAGTAGATCTTTGTTTAATTGGGCAAGAAGATGATATTTTCAAGACAGTGAATAAGATTAGGCCACAAACCATAGCATTAGGATATGATCAAATTCATCAAGAGAAGTTCATAACTGAAGGATGTAATAGAATTAATCTAAATGCCAGAGTTGCAAGATTACAATCCCCAATTCCAAAAAGTTCTAGTTCAAATATCAAAGAAGAATATGGGGATTCAATTCACGGTATTTAGGAATTAATCATAATTTTAATAGTAATTTTTGACCCATCTTTTAATTTTGCAGTTTTTCTTAAACATGTTTTTGAAATTAATTCAACTACAGAATTATCATGATGTGTTCTTTCAAGTAAGATCAAATTACAACTAATTGAATTATTTAATTTTGCTGGAAAACATTTTACCCAACCATATGTTCGCCGACCATCAGAAAAACTTTTTATTTTAATTCCATTCAAATGCACAAGTTGTTTGATTGCCTCTTGGTGTTTTTTTTGATCTATGTTGACATTAAGAGTTCCGGGAAATGGGATATACCCAATTTTAGATTTGAATTGTGTTGTGTATCCTTTTAATCCCATATAATATGCACCTTCACCCATTCCAGAAACTAAGGTTCCAGTTATCTCAACATGAGATGGAAAAGAATCTAAACTTTTTTGTAATATTGTTGAAAGTTTTACCATTTCAGAAAATCCATTGTCAGTAATTTTGATAGAAACTTTTCTTCCACTGATTATTCGTTCAATGAATTGGTTTTGTTCTAATTCAAGAAGGTGTTTAGATGCAGCTTGTTGTGATTTTTTTATATTTTTTCCAAGTGAAGAGGTAGTAATTGTAACATAGTTGTGTTTTGCCCCTTTAGATAATAGATAAGAAAGAGTTAAGATATGCTGAATTTTTAATTCAGTCATTAAAAATCCTAAGATACGCCTAAATCACCGAATGTTTTCAGGGTTACACCATTATCGTTAGATAATTTTGCAACTCGATGTCCAATTACACATTCTATACCTGCATTTTTAGCACCTTCTAACAGTCTTTGAGTAATTATTCCATCTAAGATGAGATATTTTATTCCAGATTGTGATGATAGTTTACTTACAACTTCACTAATTGGAACTTTAAAAATTTCATTTTTAGCATCGTCTAGGGCAACAGCCTCAAGAGTTTCATTGAGATTTGGGAAAATCTCTGATGCTAAATTTGCAATTGGTTGATCATCTTCACTTTTCAATGTTGGTGCAGGTTTTCCATTTTTGATTTCATCTGCAATGGGTCTTAGAATTTCATCAACTCTTTGAGGAGTTAATTCTTCTACTTCAACACCAGGGTCTGCTTGTAATTCATAGTCAAGTGTAACAATTGATTTAAGTTCTTTTAGAATAAATCCACCTGCTCTATCACCATCAAGAAATGCAACAACTGAATCTTTTGAATTACATAATTCTTTTATTGATTCGTCAATTTTTGCACCTTCAATTGCCAATACATTATCAAACCCAGATCTTAGAAGATTAATTACATCAGCTCTTCCTTCAACTAGAATAACCCATTTAGAATCAAATACACCAGAACTGCAAGTTAGTTTTGATGGACCGTATGTAGATAATTTTCCAGCATCGCCTTGGTGAACATCATTTAACATACTTTCTCCTTCACTGACAGTTTTTGTTGCCCATTTTTGCTTGATTTCTTTGGCACGTTTTACAATGTCATCTTTCTTTGCAGCTCGTACATCATCAATTGCTTCTAATTTGAATGCACAATCAAAAGGACCTACTTTGTCAATGCTCTCAATACCTGCAGCAATTAATGCACATGTATCAATATCAGTACTCATTGGAATTAATGCATCTCCATTAGTAGTGTTTGAAGTAGATTTTGCATTAACTTCAATACGACCTACTTTAGAAACTCGCTGCAGTTCATTCAGATTCATCTCTGGGCCTAACAGTCCTTCTGTTTGACCAAAGATTGCACCGATTATATCTGCTCTTTCAACGAGTCCATCGACTTCATAGGAAAGTTTAACGTGATATTTGACAATTCCTGATTGAGGCATAAACTAATCATCTCCTGTATATTCATGAATTTTATCCCTCTCCACGATATATGAGGGTATCGCCAAAAGGTCATCTGGCAAAAAAATAATTAAAAAATTTTCAGAAATGACAGCACGTGAAAAACTAAAAATGAAAAATAACGATTGTGGTTTATTCTTCAGTACTAAATGAGTGACCGCATGAACATGATTTTGTTACATTTGGATTATTAATTTTAAATCCAGATCCCATTAGACTTTCAATATAGTCGACATTTGCACCTTGTAGATGGTCAACACTGTAACTATCAACTAAGAGTTTAACTCCATTTTCCTCCATTACAAGATCATCTTCTTCTGGTGCTTTTTCAAAGCCCATACCATATGATAATCCAGAACAACCTCCACCTTGAACATATACTCTAAGGTATTCAGGGGATTCGGCCTCTTCTTTCATGAATTCTTGGATTTTCTCAGCTGCTTTTGCAGTAACTGTGATCATCTTTTGTGTTTGCTCAGTTGCCATAATAAATTAAAAAATTGTTTTAAATTATAATAAGCTTTTCACACTCAACCAACTAGGAATTTACAAAATTTGCACTAATTTATCATTATTTTAAATGATTTGAGCGCATTTTACAATAAACTATAATTCAATAAAATAAGTAGGAGTTGGAATAGCTATTTCTTTGACTTGTTAACAAATGCCGTCATTCGTTCTTCTCGATCAGGATGTGTAAAGCAGTTTCTCCAAGCAAGAAGTTCAACTGCAAGACCAGTATCAAGATCTGCATTTCGTCCTTTGTTGATTGCAACTTTAGACATCTG
>Ga0206678_10002157_pt1 | contig 12614 bp, 10 predicted proteins | sample M180m12015metaG_FD_155453 | JGI IMG/M metagenome (GOLD analysis project Ga0206678, IMG submission 155453) | Ammonia-oxidizing marine archaeal communities from Monterey Bay, California, United States - M1 80m 12015 | ecosystem: Environmental > Aquatic > Marine > Intertidal zone | place: USA... | reverse complement strand
CAATTAATAATGGAATAACTAGATTAGAATTAGAAGTTTCTAAAAAAAATAAAATTGCTATATCCCTTTATCAAAAAATAGGGTTTGAAGTAGAAGGAGTAAAAAGAAATGCTTTTTTAGTTAATGGATATTTTGAAGATGAAATATTAATGGCGAAAATATTGTAAAGGTTGCTGATGACAAATTAGTTGTTATACAAGGATTGCATGGTTACATTGTCGTTGAAAATGAAGGAGCTTTATTGATCTGTAAAAAAGAAGATGAACAACAAATAAAACAATTTGTTACTGATGTAAAAGCTAAAGGAGAAACTGAGAAAATATAGTTTCGTAACTTTTATTCTAATTTTAAACTAATTAAGCCAGAAAAGGTTTTTTTTCATATTATCTAATTTTATTAATTTTACTAATTTTTAGATAAACGCATTTTTTCTTTTTCTTTAACTGACTGAAATATAGGTAAATATAATGTTCAAAGAAAGGTATTCTTTAATCAGTATTTATACTGAGAGAGAATTAAATTATTTTACTTAGTATTGCAACTTAGTTTAATTAAAAAAAAATATTTTATGAAAAAGTATGTAGTTAGTTTAATGTTTTTAGCAATTACTTTAAGTGTTTTTGCTCAAAGAAAAACTGTTGAGAAAGTAGAGTATAACAGAAGTTCTCTTCATGTTATGATGATGGAAGATAACTCAATGCCTAAGAAAGACATCATTGTAAATACCTTTAATGAGATGGATTTTCCTGATAAATATGATAATCATCTTTTAGATGTTAGGTCATATGATTTTATAAGCGTGAAAATTGATGGTTCTGAAAATAGTAAAAGTATTGTTGGTTCTGCAAAGCTTAAGAATATAGAAAAAAAGATTGATACATATTTCACTGATAATCAAATTGCAAATCAGATGATTGCTAAATGGGTTAACAGGCAGCCTGACGGCACAATGGATCCAAGTTTAATTGGTGAAAGAGGTCTAAAAGATGCTAAGGTAGATGAAATTGAGGTAGCTGCTACGCTTCAGAAAGGTAGCGCTGTTTTAGCTAAAGCTGGAAAGGAGTTAATTAGTAATACCTTTTTAGTAGTGAACTACTTTTCATTTGTAGATAATGAGTTAGTTGCAAAACCTCTTGCGGAGGCTACTTATGCAGCAGCTAAGATTGCTATCGAAAAAGGTGATATGCCTGAAATGGGAAAAAAAATAGCTCTTAAAGCAGCTGAAGCGGTATTAAATAAAGCACTAGAAAAAGCGAAAGGATATTCTGTCTGGACAAGTGCTTTTCTATATCAATTAGATTGGAATGATAGTATTTCAGATGTTTTTAGTAATCGATATTGGATTGGAAAAAATACTTCACCTGAAGAAAGAGAGAAAAGAAACAATCTCTTTAAAGCAACTGATTTTAAAATGAAATTTATTGGAAAAGAGAGAGCTTCTGTATTAATTACTCAGTTCAAAAAAGAGCGTAATGAGAGTGATCAAATTAAAGAAGCAACTATTAGATCAGTAAATAAAGTATATGTTAAGTTACAGAAAAACTATGATATATTTAAAACCAAAACAGAATTCTATGAATATGACAAAAAAGGAAAAATATGTACTGCTAAAATTGGTTTAAAAGAAGGCTTGGAAGGAGGAGAGAAATTTGATGTTCTTGAACTTGGTTTTACTTCTTCTGGTGCTAGAAAATGGAAGAAAAAAGCAACAATTAAAGTTGATAAAAAGGCAATTTGGGATAATCGCTATTTTTCAACAAAGCCGCCTGAAGCAGAATCTAAAGATGCAATTGTCGCTACCAGCTTTAAAGGTTGTAAAAAGAAATGGGAATTACTTACATTACTTTTAAGACAACAAAAATAATATAAATATAAAATAAAAAAATTATGAAAAAAATATTTCTACTAGTATTCACAATACTACTTTCAACATTAAGCTACTCTCAGATATTTTCAAAAAGAAAAGCGAATAAAGACACTGAAAAATGGCGTTATGAGGTTTCTTGTATTGGAGAGGGGAAGGGTACCAACTACACTATTAAGGTGTTTTCATTCTCTAAAAAACCAAAGGTAGCTATTGAGCAATGTAAAAAGAATGCTATTCATGCTATTATCTTTCAGGGAGTTAATTCAGGAAACTGTGCAAGTCAAAAGCCTTTAGTGAATAACCCTAGTACTCAAGAAGAAAAGAAAGAGTACTTTAAGTCCTTTTTTGCAACAGGAGGAAAATATATGAAGTTTGTAACTGCCTCAAACAATGGACGCGTTAAACCTGGAGATGTGTCTAAAATTAGTAAGAAAGAATATAAAATTGGTGTTATTGTATCTGTAGACGTTGCCGGATTAAGAAAGGAACTGGAAAGTGCAGGTGTCTTGCAGAATATTGGTAATATCTTTAAATAATTATGAAAAATTTTATCACTCAAATTATTTGCACTGTCTTTATTCTTTTTTTCTCTTTATCATGTATTGCTCAGGGTAAACAAACAAAAACAGCAAGTTATTACAAATATGAGACAGAATGTCTTGAAGACAAGATGGATGGTAATTTTATATTTATGGCTTGGGGTTCAGGAAGTACCAAAAAGGAAGCAATAGATCAAGCTAAACGAAATGCTATTAATGACATTCTATTCAAAGGAGTAAATAAAAGCAATTGCAATGTTCGCCCTCTTATATTAGAGGTGCAAGCTGCGGATAAATATAGAAATTATGTAGCTAATTTATTTAGAAAGGATTATCTAAATTATATTTTTGTAGAGAAATCTCCAAAATCTAAAAAGAAATCAAGAAGTCAAACTGTATATGGAGTGAAAGTGAAAATTGATGTAGAAGGATTAAGAAATAAACTAAAATCTGATAATATTATTAAATAAAAAATTATGAAAAAGAAAAAACTATTACTATTTATTGTTGTTTTAACAAGTTTTGTGGCTTTTGGACAAATTAAGCCATCATTAATGATCATGCCGGCAGATAATTTTATGTCAGAAAATGGGTATGAAATGAAATTTGGTAATCAAGGATCTCAAATTGTAGTAAATGATTACACTAGAGCTTTAAGAGAGCACAAAGGACTGCAAGATGTTATAGATAAAATTGGAGGTTTGTGGGCTGAAAGAGGATTTCCTTTAGAAGATTTAGGAATGACATTAAAAAGTATAGCAGAAGAAGCAGCAATAGACAATGCTAGCTCATCTAAGGATGGACAAGAGATTGCCAAAAATCCCGTTGAAAAACTGCTAGAGCAAGCAAAGCCTGACATTAGGTTTACTTTAAATTATTCCTTTTCAGAAGGAGGCTTTGATGAGAAAAGCTGCACTTTTACAATTACCGCATTTGATGCATATACTAATAAAAACCTTGGTAGTAAAGGTGGTACCGGTGAGGGAGACTTTTCAAGTAATGAGGCGCAGTTAGTTGCCGAATTAGTTTATGCTTATATGGATGGATTTGTACTAGATATCCAAAGACATTTTGAAGGTATTATAAAAAATGGTAGAGAGGTAAAAATTACAATTAAAAATTGGGATTCATGGGGAGAAGATCTAGAAAGTGAGTTTGGTGAAGATGAAGAAGAATTAGGTGTATTAATCGAAGATTGGATGGCAGACAATACAGTAGATGGTGGTCCAAAGCTAGGTAGTTCTACCGCAAATAGACAAGTATACACACAAGTTATGATTCCTTTATTCTATACTAAAGTGTATAAATCAGGAAAGACCAAGCAGAGAAAGATGGATACAAAGAAGTTTGCACAAAACTTACAGAAATATTTAAAATCTTTAGATGTTCCAGCTAAAGTTAGGGGTAGAGGTTTAGGTATGGCAGAAGTTATAATTGGAGGAAAATAAAATATATAATTATGAAAAAAAATAGATTTTTTTATTCGATATTGTTGAGTTCTTTATTTTTAATTAACAATATTGAGATAAGTGCCCAGAATAGTTTAGGTAAAACAGATGATGTTGGAAGAATTGCAATTAAAACGGTAATGCCAAATCTTGACATTCCATCTGCTGCAAAAAAAATATTATTAACTAGAATGACTCAGATTGCTAGTAAAAACGGATTAGCTAGTTATGGTAGTCGTTTTATAATGTATCCAAGGGTTGATGTAATCACTAAAGATATTTTGGCAAGCGCACCACCTAAACATGTTTATACTCTTAATGTAAGTTTAAGAATTGCTGATAATTTGACTAAGACTATATATTCCACTACTGATATTACTTTAAAGGGGGTTGATAATAATGAAACTAAAGCCTATATAAGTGCATTGAAAGGTTTGTCATATAGGCATAGAGATGTAAAGGATTTTATAGAAGAAGGGAAAAATAGAATTATTGAATATTATAATTCACAATGTGATTTTATAATTAAGGAAGCAGAAGCTTTAGCAGGTAAAAAAGAATATGATGAGGCTATTTATACACTGATAACTATTCCTAGTGTTTGTAAAGATTGTTTCATGAAGGGTCAAGATGCATCTGTGGATGTATTTAAGCAAAAGATGGAGAATGAATGTATGCAAAATATTGCAGATGCTAGAGCTGCTAAAGCAAAAGATAATTATGATTTAGCTGCTAGTTATTTGTCAGGAATTTTACCAGATGTTAGCTGTTATGCTGATGCGCAATCATTATTAAAAGAGATTGAAGATCATAGATGTGCTATTGCTTTAGGAAAAGCTAAAGGAGCATGGTCTTCAGGAGATTCTCGCTCTGCAGGTAGATGGTTAGGTGAGGTTGCTTCAGATTCAAAATGCTATAAAGAAGCAATGGCTTTAGGTAATGAAATCAAAGTTAAACTTAAAGCAGATGAGGATAGAGAATGGGACTTTAAAGTAAAAGTACATGATGATATTGTTGATGTGGAAAAGCAAGCTATAAAAGCTATTAGAGATGTTGGAGTAGCTTGGGGTGAGAACCAGCAACCAACAAATGTCAACTGGATAAATATGGATTAATTTTAATAATTTTAAGATGAAAAAATATATAATTATAATAGTTTCTTTTGTTTTTGTCTCAAATATCTCAGCACAATCATTTGGATTAAAAGGTGGTGTTGCAATTACAAATTTTATAGGTTCAGATGCTGATCTATTAGATGCAGAATCACGTACAGGCTTTTTTCTTGGTGCTTTTATGAAATTGGGGGAGGGAAATATAGAATGGATGCCTGAAGTCCTTTTTCATCAAAAAGGAGCCCAAGAGGATGGAGGAGATGGCGAATTAAGCATGAATTATCTTGATATAGGTGTTAATGGCCTTTTCCATATTAATGATGAACTAGCTTTAGCTGTTGGTCCCTACATGGGATATGCTGTAAGTGGAATTGTTGATGGCGAGAGTATTACAGATTGGGAATATATTAATAGAATTGAATTCGGAACTAATTTAGGAGCAATATATAATATAAATGATCTGTTACATCTTGATTTGAGGTACGGTATAGCTTTTACAGATGTGATAGAGGAAGTAAGTATTCGTAACTCCTCTATTCAAATTGGTATAGGTTATGTTTTTAGTTATTAAGAAACTTAATTGTAACATCTATAGCCTCTTGTAAATCTTTTGGAAAAACATCTGAATTAAACGGATGACAACCATCAAAAACATGATTAGCACCTTTTATTATATGGAGTTCTGCTGCTGAATTCCATTGTTTAATGTTGTTCGCCTCATCAATTAAAACGGTAGGATCATCACTTCCATGCACTACTAAATGTGGAATTTGCATATTACTTATAGCTTTTTCAATATTTAACCTTTGAGCATTGGCTTTACAATCCAAATAAAACTGATAATACATAGGCATATTTTGCTTTGTACGTCCATTATAAATATATGCAATATTTGTTGTTTTCCATTTTTCTTGCTTCTCTCCTTTTGGTAATCTGTTTAACAAATTAGAAGGTGATGCCCAACTCACAACTTTTGAAACTCTGTTATCTTCAGCTTGCTTTAGCATAGAAATAGCTCCTCCTCTACTATGTCCAAACAATGTAATTTCTTGCTTAGGAAATTTCTTTTCAACCCAATTTAAAACTAATTTTAAATCATCAAGTTCTTTGGAAAAATTATTATTTCCAAATGCTTTTAAATCTACAAAATCTATAGGATTTTCTGGAGTAGTTCCATTATGGGAAAAATTAAACTTTACAAATACATACCCTCGTTGTGTAAAATAAGCTGCAATTTTATTAAACGGACCCCAATCTTTAAAACCTTTAAAACCATGTGAGAAAACCACTACTCCATTGGAGCAATTTTCTTTATTGTAAGTATAATCAATAAGGATAGGTTTTTCTATAGAACCTTTAATAGTAAGCGTTTTCTTTTTCATTTTGTAAAAATAAGAAAAGCCGAGCAAATGCTCGGCTTTTTTATTCTAAATAACTAGTAACTAAAAACTAACTTACGCTAGTACTTCAGCAACTTTATCAGCAGCTTCTTGTAATAAAATTACTGATTCTACTTTAAGTCCACTTTCATCAATTAGTTTTTTAGCTTCAACAGCATTTGTTCCTTCTAACCTTACAATTAAAGGCACATTAATATCACCAATATTATTATAAGCATCAACAATACCTTGAGCTACTCTATCACACCTAACAATACCACCAAAAATATTAACTAATATAGCTTTTACATTTTTATCTTTTAAAATAATACGAAATGCTTGCTCCACTCTTTTTGCATCAGCAGTACCTCCAACATCTAAGAAATTAGCGGGGTTACCACCTGCCATTTTAATAATATCCATAGTTGCCATAGCAAGTCCTGCACCATTTACCATACATCCAACATTACCATCTAACTTTACAAAGTTAAGTCCGTACTCCCCTGCTTCTACCTCAGTAGCATCTTCCTCTCTTGTATCTCTTAATTCAGCATAATCTTTATGTCTGAAAAGTGCATTATCATCAAGAGTTACTTTAGCGTCAACTGCCATTATTTTATTATCAGAAGTTTTTAATACTGGATTAATCTCAAATAATGAAGAATCAGTTTTATCGTAAGCAGTATATAAAGCGTAAACGAATTTTGTCATTTCTTTAAAAGCAACACCTGATAAACCTAAATTGAAAGCTACTTTTCTGCATTGGAATCCTGTAAGTCCAACCTTAGGATCAATTTCCTCATGGAAAATTAAGTGTGGAGTTTCTTCAGCTACTGCTTCAATATCCATACCTCCTTCAGTAGAGTACATTATCATGTTTCTACCTGTAATTCTGTTTAATAAAACTGACATATAAATCTCAGAAGTTTCACTTTCTCCTGGGTAATATACATCCTCACAAATAAGTATTTGGCTCACCAATTTACCTTCAGCTGAAGTTTGTGGCGTTACTAAATGCATTCCAAGAATATCATTTGCAATTGACTTTACATCATCTAATGATTTAGCCAATTTTACTCCTCCACCTTTACCTCTACCTCCTGCATGAACTTGTGCTTTAACTACCCACCAGCTAGTACCAGTATCAGTATTTAATTTCTCAGCAGCAGCTACAGCTTCCTCAGGTGTTGTTGCAACAATTCCTCTTTGGATTCTTACTCCAAAGCTATTTAACAATTCTTTTCCTTGATATTCGTGTAAATTCATTATCTTTTTTTTTATGTGCTGCAAAAATATACGATTGATTTGAATAACAATCTTCTATTGCTATAAAATTATATATTTGCGCTTCAAATTTTTAACCTAATGAATTTTAAAGGTCTTTTACTCCTTTTTACACTTTTACCTCTTCTTTCTTTTGGTCAATTTTCTAATAAGAAAGTGTATAATATAAAAAAAGTGCAGAATGCACCTAAAATAGATGGCGAACTAAATGATAATGTTTGGAGTAATTTGACTGTGGCTAAAAACTTCTCTCAAATTTCTCCAAATAACGGAAATCCAGAAAGGCAACATCAAAGAACAGAGGTTAAGATATGTTATGATAGTAAGAATATCTATTTTAGTGTAATGATGTATGATAACGTGCCTGATAGTATATTGCGAGAGCTTGGAATAAGGGATAAAAAAGATGTAAATTCTGATCTCTTTGGTATATTTATTGATCCGTTTAATGATGGGCAAGTTGAATATGAATTTGCCGTAACTGCTGCTGGAGTGCAAGCAGATGCTAAAATCAGCCCAACTAGCTATGATAATTCTTGGGATGCTGTTTGGAAATCAGCTGTGAAAATAAACAACAAGGGATGGGTATTGGAAATAGCCATTCCTTTTTCTCAATTAAGATTCCCAGATGATAATAAACAGTGGTCAATTAATATGGCAAGAAGTATAAGAAGAAGTCGTGAAGATTATAGCTGGAACCCTATTGATGTTAAGTATACTAATTATGCATTACAAGCTGGACTCCTTGATGGAATAAAAAATATTGATTCTCCTATTCGCCTTTCATTTATGCCTTATGCTTCCATTTATGCAGATATGTATGATGGAGAGACTGCTTTTCCATATAATTATGGTATAGATTTGAAATATGGTATCAATGAGAGTTTTACTCTTGATATGACACTTATACCTGATTTTGGCCAAGTTGCAGCTGATGCAATGGTATTGAACCTCTCTCCTTTTGAAGTGAAATATGAAGAGAAAAGACAATTTTTTAATGAAGGAACCGAGCTTTTTAATAAAGGAGGTGATATGTTTTATAGCAGAAGACTGCAAGATGATTTATTAAATGCTTCAAAAATCACTGGAAGAACTAAAAACGGATTAGGAGTTGCTGTACTTAATGCTGTAACTAATAAAACAGATGACAACCCATTAACAAATTATAATGTTACGATATTTGATCAGGCTTTTGGAAATAGCTCATCAGTAAGTTTAATGAATACCCATATGGTTCAAAAAGGAATTGGGAAAGATGCAAATGTAACGGGCGTTTTTACGAGAATCAACAATAAAGAGAATACTCGTACTTATGTTGGACAACTGAAAATGAGTCAGGAATTTGAAGGAAGTAACTTAACAAAAGGATTTGCCGGTATGTTGGCAGTAGGAAAAACAAATGGAAATTATCAATATGATTTATATACTTTCTTTGAGGATGATAAATACAACCCTAATGATTTAGGGTTTTTATATTCAAATAATGAGATAACAAATGGCCTATCTCTAAGTTATCATCAATTTAACGAAAATAAAAGATTTGTAAGTTCAAATGTAAGCACTTCTATAAATCACCAAACTTTATTTACTGATCAGAAATTTGTTAACCTAGATTTAGAAGCATCAGCACGTATGACATTAAAAAACTACACTACTGTTTTTATGCGTGCTAATTTCAATCCTTATGAAAAGAATGATTATTATGAAGCTAGAACAGGAGATCTAACACGCCCACTTAAAAGATCAAAATCAATAAATGGTGGTGGATTTATATCAACAGATTACAGAAAAAAACTTGCGATTGATATTGGAGGTGGAGCAGCTTTAAATCCATTATATAATGGCTATGGATATCATTGGAGAATATCACCTAGATGGCGGGTAAATGATAATATATCCCTAAGGTATGTGTTATCTATTAAAGATAAATATAATGATATTGGATTTGTTACAAGTTATACTTCAGGTTTATTTATAGAACCTCCTCAAGTTGATTATATTTTTGCTAAACGAAATACGAATATGATTACTAATGTATTAAGTGCAAATTATATTGTAAATAATAAAATGGATATGTCTGTTAAGTTAAGATATCATATGGATCAAGTTGAAAATTTAGAGTTCAAATCTCTAGGTGATGACGGTTACTTAAATGAAAGTCAATATGTTGGGGAGCATAATATAAATTATACTACTTGGACATCTGACATAGCTTTTAACTGGTGGTTTGCCCCTGGAAGTCAAATGAGCCTGGTTTGGAAAAATGCTATTGATAATGAAGATAACATCCTAATAAATCATTGGGTTGATAATGTTGAAGAATCATTTAACCTAGCACAACAAAATAGTTTATCGCTTAAAATAATATATTATTTAGACTATCTTTACCTCAGAAAATGATAAAAGCAAATAACATACATTATTCCTACGGTAATCTGAAAGTACTAAAAGGAGTTAATCTTCATATTAAGAAAGGGGAGTTTGTAAGTATAGTAGGAGCTTCAGGAGCAGGTAAAACTACACTTTTACAATTATTAGGAACTCTTGACAACATACAATCAGGAACTCTTAAAATTAGAGGAAAAGAACTCAATTCTTTATCTCAAAAGGAATTAGCACAATTCAGAAATCAAGAAATTGGTTTTGTTTTTCAATTTCACAATCTTTTAAATGAGTTTACTGCACTAGAAAATGTTTGTTTACCCTCTTATATAAATGGTACTAATAAAAAGGAAGCTGAACAAAAAGGGCTAGAACTTTTAGAGCTTTTAGGGCTTAAAGATAGAGCAGAACACAAACCAGATGAACTCTCTGGTGGTGAGCAACAAAGAGTTGCTGTTGCTAGAGCTTTAATCAACTCTCCTTCTATTTTGTTGGCTGATGAACCATCAGGAAACCTTGACTCTAAAAATGCTGATGATTTACATCAGTTATTTTTAAAATTAAACACAGAATTAGAACAAACTTTTGTTGTAATTACCCATAACTCTAAACTAGCAGACCTTGCACACAGAAAGCTAAAAATGAAAGACGGGAAAATAATTTAAGCGAAAAAAACACTTTTGTTTAGATAATAGTTTAATTTTGCACTTTGATGAGATATCAAAACCCACAACTGCTTTACTTCCTCTTTGCGATTGCAATTCCGATTCTCATTCACCTTTTTAATTTCAGACAACATAAAACAATCTACTTTAGTAGTATTCGTTTTTTAAAGGAAATTAAAGAAGAAAATAAAAAGAAATCAAATCTTAAAAACTTACTGATTTTAGCAAGTAGAATTCTGGCTATAACCTTTTTAGTACTTGCATTTGCAAAACCATTTATCCCTTTAAATACTCAGAATAAAGCTGAAAACATTTTTCTATATATCGACAATTCCCATAGCATGGATGTTGATTACGGAAACGGAAACCTTTTAGAAATTGCTAAAAACAAAGCAAAAGAAATAGTAAAAGCCTACCCTTCCAAAAGTGATTTCTATTTAATAACAAATGAGTTTTCAAGCAATCATAACAGTAGTTTTACTGCTGAATTAATGCAAACCCAGATTGAAAAAATAAACACAGCAATAAGCTCAAAAAGCATTTCTGAAATAATTAGTAAATCACAAACAATTGCTACAGCCAACAGCCATTTATACTTTATTTCTGATCTGCAGGAAAACACCCTTAATCTAGAAAATTTAACTGCAATTGACAGCAACATTCAGCTGTATGTATTACCAATTGAAAGTAGTATTGAAAGAAACATTAGTATAGATAGTTGCTATATAAACACTCCAATATTTACATCTAATAATGACATAGAACTAAATGTAATTATCAGCAATACAAGTAACACAAACATAACTGATGAAGTGATTTTCTTAGAGCTGAATAACAAACAGAAATCACAACAATACATCAATTTACTAGCAAATGAAAGTAAGGTAATTACTTTCAACTTTAGCACTGAAAATACAAACATTATTAATGGAGAAATTAAAACTAATGATTTTCCAATAACCTATGACAACTCACTTTATTTTAGCTTTACAAAAACAGAAAAAGTAAACATCTACTGTATAAATGAAGCGATTGAAAACAAGGCTATAAATACACTTTTTTCAAAGGATACAGCTTTATTTAACTACTCATCAGCTAATGCCACTAACATTAACTACAATGTATTAAAAAAGCAAGATTTAATTGTAATAAATGAACTTGAACAACTAAGTTCTGGACTATTAAGCGAACTTAAAAGCTTTAGCAAAAGCGGAGGAAGTATTGCAGTTTTACCTCCTCCAAATCCTGACTTTGATACTTACAATAAGATGTTAAGTTCATTAGATTTAAATACTTTAACACATGCAGGAAGCAGAATTAACTTAAAGATAAATAAGCTGAACTTAGCACATCCTATCTTCAAAAATGTGTTTAAAACAAAGAACAATAAACTCAACTACCCTACTGTAAATAGCTATTACACAATTCAGAAAAACCGAAATAGCACTTCTATCCTAACTCTTGAAAACAATAAAGATTTCTTAATATCCTACAGTAAAAACAAAGGAATTATCTATCAGTTTTTAAGTCCAATTAACACTAGTGCAAATACCTTTAGTAAACACGCATTATTTGTTCCTGTGCTAATTAATATCGCTACTAGTTCAATTCTTACTAGCTCATTATTCAATACTCTTGGGAAGAACGATAACTTCATAAGCAATTACAAAAATAACTCCAATGATATTCCACATTTAATAGCGGATAAAATTGACATTATCCCAACAGTTAAAACCTACAATTCCGAGCAAATCTATAACACCAATAACCAAGTAAAAACAAATGGAATTTACTCCTTAGTTTATAACGGCATTATAGTTGACAAAATCGCTTTTAACTACAACACTATTGAAAGCAGAAATTCATCAATCAGTACTGATAATTTAAATAGTTTCTTTCGTAAAAATAAAATTGAAAACGCTAGGATTATAACAACTA
>Ga0206678_10002144_pt1 | contig 12656 bp, 12 predicted proteins | sample M180m12015metaG_FD_155453 | JGI IMG/M metagenome (GOLD analysis project Ga0206678, IMG submission 155453) | Ammonia-oxidizing marine archaeal communities from Monterey Bay, California, United States - M1 80m 12015 | ecosystem: Environmental > Aquatic > Marine > Intertidal zone | place: USA... | reverse complement strand
TCCTGTTAACTCTATAGGAGGTGTCACTCAAGATGCAAATAGAAAACTAATTGGGATAAAAGATGCTCTTGGAAGAACAGTTAAGTCGGCAAAGAACATACCTCTCTTTTACATATATGATGATGGTACAGTTGAGAAAAAAATAATTCTTGAATAAATTAAAAACCCACTCATTGAGTGGGTTTCTTTTTGGTGGACCTCTCGGTCCCAGTTTTGAACTTTTTTGAGAAACTATGCTTAGCATAGCATTTTAATTCTTAATCTTTATTTTTGTGCCATGAAGAAATTAATTTACACATTAATCTTTTGTTTACTATTTAATAGTATATATGCTCAAGAAGTAATCATTATTGACACATCAGAGAATGTTTTCGAGAAACAAGCATTAGTGATATTAAATGGATTTGGAGATTCAAAAAAAAATAGAAAAATACAGCAAGAGTTTTTTCAAGAAAAAGGATATGACTTATTTATTCCGGAATATGTTGAAAAAAACTCAATTGATTTGACTGTGTCAACTTTTTCATCTTTTTATAATAAAAATAATTTAGATGAGTATAAAGAAGTAAAGTTCTTATGTTATATAATTGGTGGATATGTTTTAAATCAGCATATTGAAAAAAATGGAAAAGGTAGGATAACAACCATAATCTATGACAGAAGCCCAACCCAGGAGAGAGCCCCAAAGGTTGCTACTGAAAGATTGCCATTTATTTCTCAAATATTGTATGGTAAAGTACTTGCTGATTTTAGTGAAAAAAATATCAACCCATTAAGCAATGCAAACGGTTTAACAATTGGTGTTATTATTGAAAATAAAGCCACAAGACTAATGAGATTTTTTAAAAAAAGATCCGATAGTTATGGAAATTATAATTATAATGCAGAAGAAATTGAAATGAACCTAGATGATTTTTTGCATACTTATTTGGATCATGATTTGATGTACAAAAGGTTTGATGTAATAGGCCAAGAAATTTTTTATTTTCTAGAAAAAGGGAAATTTACCGAAAATGCAAAACGAGTAAAGTACAATTGGGATCCATTTAAAAAACTTAAAAAGAATGATATCAATTTATAAAATAAAACCTAAGTTTCAACAATTACTGATGCCATTGCTGAAATTATTAAGAAGATTAGGGATAAGTCCGAACTCAATTACTATCTTTTCAATCTTTTTTTCTTTTGGAATATCTTATTTCTTTTGGAATGCTTCAGATAATTATTCCTATTTCTTGATTGTAGCATTTGGACTATTACTTAGAATGATGCTAAATGCACTTGATGGTATGATGGCACGCATTTATAATCTTCAGTCAAAATTTGGGGAAATTCTAAATGAAGTTGGAGATATAGTTTCAGATGTTGCTATTTACTTTCCTCTTATTATATTTTCATCTTTAAGTATTGAAATTGCTATCATTTTTATTCTTCTTTCAATAATTAATGAATTCTGTGGTTTGATAGCAAAAGTAATATCTGGAGAAAGAAGGTATGACGGACCTATGGGTAAGAGCGATAGAGCTTTCCTGATTGGAGTAATATGTATAGTATATTATTTTACAAACAGTTTGGATCCTTATATGAATTATATAATTGGAGGTTCATCAATATTGATGATTTTCAGTTCCTTTATACGACTAACTAAATCTATAAAAAATGGAAAAATTAATAAGTAGCATTGATTTAAATGCACAGATTCAGTGGGTTATTGCAATTATCTTATCAATATTAGTAATTGCAACAACAACTTTTTGGATATGGAATAAACTGAACCCAAGTAAATTAGTAGATGAGATGACATTGAGAACAAGATCTTGGTGGGGAATGTGTTTTATTTTTCTTTTTGCATCAACAGTACATCCTATTATCACTTATATAGGATTAGCTTTTTTGTCATTTTTTACTTTAAGGGAGGTATATACTTTATTAAAATTGCGTGATGCTGATAGAAGTACACTTGTAGCATGCTATTTATCAATACCCATTCAGTATTATTTTGCTTATCAGGGTTGGTATACAATGTTTTTAATTTTTATTCCTGTTTTCATGTTTATTATTATTCCGTTTCTATTAGTTCTATCAGGAGATACAGATGATATTATTCGTTCAATGTGTATTTTACCAACCTCATTAATGTTAGGAGTTTTTGGAATCAGTCATTTAGCATTACTAATTAGTTTCCCGGAAATGAATGATGGTGATATATCTGGGAAAGCGCTTTTACTATTTCTAATATTTATTACTGAAGCAAATGATATTATGCAATTTGTGTTTGGAAAGATTTTTGGGAAACATAAAATTTTGCCAAAAGTTAGTCCAAATAAAACATGGGAAGGATTTATTGGAGGAGTAATCTCCACAACTATTATTGGATATTTTATGGGCTTTCTTACACCATTAAATTCTTGGCAACTTATATTGATTAGTTTTTGTATAGCTGTTCTAGGATTTATGGGAGACGCTATTATTTCTGCTGTAAAAAGAGATTTTGGTGTAAAAGATATGGGCGATTCTATCCCTGGTCATGGTGGATTTTTAGATAGAATTGATAGTTTATCTACAACATCTTCACCATTTTTTCATCTAATTTACTTTATGGTTATTGTATAAATGAAAAAGTTAATCCTCATAATAATATACACTATTTTTTGGAGAAATTTCCTTAAAATCATTATAGGGTTAAAGTATTATAATCAACAAGTACTTAGAAAGAAGAAACCATTTATATTAATAGCAAATCATAATAGTCATATGGATACAATGGCAATTATGAGCTCCATGCCACCCAGATATATACATAGAGTACATCCTGTGGCAGCAGATGATTTCTTTGGTGGAAGTAGATTTAAGGAAATATTAATGAGATATATGGTTAACGCAACTTTAATCCCACGGAAAAGAGCTAATTCTGATGAAGATGTTGATCCTATTGAAGTGATGAGTAATTTATTAAAAAAAGGAAGATCAATTATTATTTATCCAGAAGGGTCAAGAGGAGTTCCAGGAGTTATGACAGACTTTAAAAAAGGTATAGGGTATTTAGTAAAACAAAATCCGACAGTAGATGTAATTCCAGTTTATTTAGATGGATTGCACAAAACATTACCTAAAGGAAAGAATCTAATCTTGCCATACAATTGTAGAATAATATTTGGAGATTCTATTAATTTTGATTCTTTTGATGTGGAAGATATTGTAAATGCTGCAGAAAAAGCTATTTATAAAGTTAAGTTATTAGTTGAATAAAAAACCCACTGGGTTTCTTTTTAGTGGACCTCTCGGTCTTAAGTTCGAACTTTTTTAGAAAATTATTGAGTAAGTTTGCTGAATGAAAAAACTATTACTTATATTATTTTGCTTTCCACTTATTAGATTTTCGATTTCAGATAAGTACTAATTTATTATAATAATGTTAAAATACTTTTTTTATAAAGAATTATTAATTAATATTGTAATCTTTAAAATTTTAAGATATGTTAAAAAATAGATTTATTGTTTCGTGTGTTGCTTTTTTATGTTGTGTTTCTGTATTTGCTCAAGAAGATTCAAGAGGAAAGATTGCATTAGTTGCTAATTATCATCATGGAACATGTAGCCCTATTCATGATCGGGATTTACGTAATGGAGAAAATCTCCCTTCATGTGTTTGTAACTATACTGCTAAAGAAACTCTGACCCAACAAGCAATGGCTCATGTAGTATGGGCTTCTATATTGACAAAGAACTGTTTGTTTGATGTAGTGAATAGGGATAATACCGATGAAATGTCTAAGATATTTACTGAATATTCATTTTATCTTGACAAGCATCTAAAGAAACATAATACTGGCAAAAGTGCTTCAGATATGGACAAGAAAAGACTCAAAGAATGGAAAGACATAAAAGAAAAGAGTATATCGATTGGAGCCGAATACATATTTATAGTTGATCAGTTTGATTATAGAGTAAGAGATCAAAAGATTACAAGTTATAGAGTGAAAGTTATCCATACTCAATCAAATATGATGATAGTTTTTACAATAAGGCCTGAGACTTCAATTCCTGCTGGCATATCTCTTAATTCAACCGGAGTCAGCGCTGAAGAGCTCAAAAAGATTGTACAAAGACAAGTAAAGGAAATAAAAGAACAAGTTGTATCAAAGCTTGGAGAAAGTTGGTTCAATACAAGTTGGGGATTAATGAGCATTAAAAGAGGAAAGAAGGTTCGTGCTGGTCAGACGTCTATGTCACCACAACCTGTAGGATTGAAAGTGTATTGGTATACAGGAGCAACAGATGTTGTTGGGGGAGAAACATATCATTATGTTAATAAAAGGGGGGAGAGTGAAATTATAAAGTGGAGTAAAGAAGATGGTGTTACTTTACGAACAGAAGAAAAATTTGAGGATTCCGATATTGGCGTGGTATGGGGAAAAATTGGAGCAATAGAGGATAGAAGCCTTACGTGGCCTAATTATGCTCAATATACGAGTTCCTTTATAGAGATAAAACAAGCAGATAATCTATCTTTTTTTGAGATTCAGCAGATTAACACCCTTATTTATGACGCTTTTTATGAATCTGATTTTTTTCTTCTTATTGATGTAACAGAGGAAGATCACATTATAGCTGAAGAACTAGAACTTCAAAAATCAGAGGAATATCTTGAAGGTTCTACAGTAAGTCAAACAGGAGCAATGAATTCTCAATATGGGTTTTATGTGAATGATTTAGGGTCTGATAAGAATAGAGTAAAGATCGAATTAAGATGTATAGACAAAGCAACAGGAGAAATAAGCAAAGTTTTTCAGATAGATGAGAAGCTCTCAGATTTTAAAGATAAGGTAATTGAGTGTTTAAATAGTGTTATGTTTCATGTATGTAGAGTCAGAATGATTAATAAAAAAGAACTTTATGTTTATAATCTAAATAAATCTACTTTGTTTAAGAAGTTTAACTATCAGTTAGTAAGCTTTGATACAATGGACGTTGGAGGGGAAGAGACGTCAATCCGTATTCCGTTAGCTAACTTGAAACTTATTGAGACCTCTGGACAGAAGTCAAGGTTTAAGATTCTAGAGATGTTAGATAAAAAGAAATTCAAGAAGATTAAAGAATCTGATGAATTGTATATTGGAGCTAATTTTGATTAGAGTATTGTAAAATTAATTTAATTATTATGTATATTAGAAATGTTTTTTTAGGTTTATGTTTTATATCATTAGTGTTAGTTTCTTGCGCTCCAAAGGTATATTCGCCAGGTATTGTTTCTTATGAGGAGTCACGCGGAAAAAATATAATTGTATTAAGGTCTGATGAATATGGCTCTACTTCAGATGAAGCAACTCTTAATGCTGAGAAGGCTGCTATAAAGCAAATGATATTTGAGGGTGTTGCTAATAGCTCATTGAGCAGAGGAATGACAACTGAAGGAAGAGATATAGAAAAGGAACACCAGCAATATTTTTCTAATTTTTTTGATCAAAATGGTTACCGGAAATTTGTTACATGTTCAGAAGTTATTAAGTCTGAAGATTTAGGCAGAAAGAAATTTCACAATACTATTAAAGTTTGTATTGCTTATGAAAATTTAAGAAAAGATCTTGAAAAGAATGATATAATTAAAAAACTAGGATTTTAATATGAAACAGAAATTTTTAACTTTTATATTTTGTTTGATGATTAGTTATGTGTTTGGTCAAACAACCCAAGTTCAACCTACTATAATGGTTGTTCCATGGTCAAGTCAAGGGGAAGATCTAAGAACTAAAATTGAGAATGATGTCAATTACAGAACTGCTATTCAGGGAGTTAGCAACGCTTTCTCTTCTAAGGGATTTACAACAAAAGATTTTGTTACTCAGCTTCAGAATACATTAAATGATCAGGTTATTTCAGAATCTCGTTTGAATCAAACAGATTTGTTTAAACAAGTGATTGAATTGTCTCCGACGGATTATTATATTGAGACGGAAATAATAATGCTTCGTTTAACTTCTGGTAATAAAGTAAAAATATTACTTAATGCTGTTGATAAATATACTGGAGCAAAAACTTCTGCAGAGTCAATGTCTTCTAAGTTATTTAGGACAGAGGATTGGTCAACACTTACTGAGCAAGCCCTTAAAGATGGAGGTAAAATGGAAAGATTCTTTTCTTTACTGAATGAAGAGTTTACTAGAATAAGAGAAAACGGTAGAACTATTTCAATAAAAATAGAGGTCAGTCAAGGTTCTTTACACTCTCTAGATGATGAGATAGGAGATGATTATGATATGTTATCTGATATCATACTTGATTATGTCAAACAAAATGCTTATAAAAATTATTCTAGAACTAAAGGGAATACTGAGAACTTATTATACTTTAATGAAGTTAAGATTCCTTTAATGCAAGATGGCGAAAATTATTCTGCTGATGATTTTGCTACGGATATGTATAAATTCCTTAGAAGGACAGGCAAAAAGACAGAATCAGGTGAGCTAAAAGTAAAAAAAGATGTTAAGGGTACGAATGTACTTTTTTCTATACAGTAATTTAACTTAAGAAAACATGAATTATAGAATATCACAGATTATTATTATTTTAATTGTAACATCAAATCTTTTTGCTTCTGATATACCTATACATTATGTGAGTCCAGAATCACATGAGTTATTAGATGACAACTCTGAGAATTTATTAAAAACAAAAGTAATTAATTTTATTACAAAGCATGGAATATCTGGTGATGGAGGATTCTCAGATATTGTGATTTATCCTGTTGTTTCATTATTAAGTCAAAATCAGATTGAAGGAATGAAAAAATTGCTATTATATAATATTGAGGTACAACTTATTATTAAGGAGGTGCAGACTGGTCATATATATTGTTCGTATTCAATTAATACAAATGGGAGTGGATATGACAAGACATCTGCTGTGAGAAGCGCTATTTCTAAGATCAATTTTAATAAGAAAGATGGAGTAGAGTTCATATCAACAGGTAAAGATAGAATCCTATCGTATTATCAGTCTAATTGTGCACAGTTATTAAGTAAAGCAAATTTATCTGCAAAGAATGGAAAATATCAAGAAGCAATTGCTATATGTTATTCCATTATTTCTTTCTCTGATCCAGAATCTTTAGATTGTCATCAACAAGCTTTAATTTTGTCAGAAAGTTATTACAAAAGACATCAGGAAAATACATGCAAAGAAAATATCTTACTTGCTGAGTCTTTTATTGTTAGCCGGAAAGTGTCTGAAGCAATTCGTGTTCTTAGTAATATTGATCCAGAGTCTTCTTGTTATTTAACGGTAAATAGTAAATTAGATCAGATTGATCAGATGGTTAAAGATCAAGAAGAAAACGAAAGAGAGGTTCTCTTAGAAGAAAAGAGAATAGCGTATGAGAAATATATGACTGACGCATCAATTGAAAGAGATAGAATTGAAGCTATACGTGATGTCTCAATTGAGTATTATAGAAACCAAACAAAGACTTACCAGTACAATTATATTATTAGATAAGATGCGGAAAGCAGTTAATTACCTTCCCTTCTTTTTAACCTTTTTATTCTTTCATAGTTTTAATTATGCCCAGAGTAAATCTATTACTGTTATAGTCAGAGATTTTACAAGTTCAGTCAATAAAGCTGATGAACAAATCATTCACTTATATTTTACAAATATATTAACAGGGTTAGGATATAATCTTGTAGATAGAGATAATTTTAAAGGGTTGGTGAGAGAAAATGAACTTGCAAAGGGAGAAAATTATCTTCATACAGATGAAGAGGAGATTAATGAGAAGAGACTAAATAAAAACGAACCTTTTTCATTACCAAGAAAAATGAACCAGGAAGTTTTTGATGTTTATTGTGACTCTATGAAAAATGAGGGGTTTTTTCACTACTTAGGAAGTATATATGAGTATGTGTTAGATGAAAATGGTAAATATTTTTATAAGGTTCCTAAAATACTGTACACAAATCATACTCAGGCACTTTCAGAGATTGAAGGTGTAGAAGAGATATTATTTGTTGATATTTTTAGAGATGATAATAGTAGTTTAAAGATATATTACTGCATATCTGATGTTTTTCAAAGGACTATCCAGCTTTTTGAGAAGATGGTTGTCAATCGATCTAATTTACAAGAGATCTTACGTAAAAATAAATCTTCACATACAGATAAGATAAATAACATAAGGCCTTTATCATTGCATTTTTATTCATTTAATGATAAAAAGTCATTTAAATTTATTTCTGGATCTAGAGCTAAACTAGAAGAAGGATCAATCATATATGGGGTATCAAAAGTAAAAGATCATACTCCGATTCAGTTTAAAGTTTCGGAAATGTTAACATCTAATATGATTTCGGCAAATATTGCGTCATATAAGAAGAAGGAAGTAGGATCATTAAAAAATATAGACTTTTCAGAATTTGATTATTATCTTTCATCCATTCCTGAGAACCAGAAGAGTCAAGAACTTGCTTTAGTATTTGAATGGAGAGAATGTTGCACTCCTGAAAACTTCTTGGATTTAATATATAGTATGAATAAGGATTATTTGATGCTTGATTGTTTTCATAAATCTTTAGAGAGTGAAAGATTCAATCAAACAAATGAATTATACTTGACAGGAGATTCAAAATATGAAGAGGAAAAGATTCAAGATATAAGATATACATTTTATTGTGATAAGAATAATAGCTTCAAGGTGTTGAAGAATGGAGTTAAGATCAGTACTAAGACTTCATCAAACTCTACATTTAATAATTTTGTGTTAGATTTTTTGAGTTTGGAATAGTCAGCAAAAAGTTAATTCTTCAATAAAAGTTAATTTTTAAAATAATGCATTACTCTGAGAATCAAATAAATTTTTAAGTTTGTTTTAGTAGATTGATTAGCGGTGCAAAAAGTGGTGCAATTTTTAGTTTTAACGCTTGCCGTAATCTAGTGAAATAAGTGTAGGTTGTAATCCTGCTACCCCGGCTTTTTTCTCTTTATATTTCTCGTAATTTTATTTATTGTAACCTTTTGTTTTTTGCTTTCGTTATAAATACCAACACAAAAATTACATAGCCTATACACAACAGTTTTACTTTTTTATTAATTATAAATCTTATTATTATGAAAAAGTCAATGCTATTAGTTTTACCGCTATCCCCAATTTTATTGTTCCCACAAAAAATGAGTGAAGAAGCTCAGGAGTTTAAAGATGCCATTGATGTATCCGAATTATTTACTGAGCATGGAAAAAGTTTGTTCTCAGGGAATATGATCCTTTCTGATAAAACCTTCTGTAATGGCAGGATGTGCATAAGGTACAATGTTAGCTATTTTGACACATTAATATTCAAAGCAATATATGAAGGAAAACTATTTACAGGTATTGCCCAAAACTTTGAGAACGATACTCTTGTAGGGAGATTTACTTTTATAGATGGTGAAATGAATCAATCCTTTACAACTTACAAAGACGGAAGTAATTATTCTTTTGATAATTTTAAAAATATACTCCGAGATGGAGAGGACTTACTCTATTGGTATGGTAAGCTAACCAGAAAGCAATCTTATAAAAATGGAGTGGCTCAAGGCCCTTACTTTTCTTTTAAAGATTGGTTAGATTTTGGTTACGGATACTTAAGAGTGCATGGTCAGTATAAAGACGGAAAGAAAGACGGTGCAGAAATTGCTGCTAAAACGGTACAAGGTTGGATTAACTCTAAACCTCACCACGAACTTCTTCTATATAATTGTTGTTTTATATATGCTTCAACAAGCTGTGGACTTATGTAACTTTAAATATATATGGATAATGAAAAAATTAATTCTATTTTTCCTGTTTCCTGTGTTATTACAAGCGCAAGATATACCAAAACTTCAAAAACAGCTTAATAATTTTAATTATCAAAAATGTATTCAGAAGACAAAGCGTTATGCGAAATGGCACAAAAAAAATAAACAAGTAAACTATTATTTTTCTGCATCATATTTTGGGCTAATTAATGAGGAAAATAGTTTTCCTAAGAATTTAGCAAATCTTAATAAATCCCTCAGATACTTAGCAAAGTTTTACCGCTATACTAATGACAGAAGTGTTAAAACTCAGGAATTGGAAAATAGTTTGGATAGTGTGGCTTATGAATTTTCTAAGGATATCACAACCTCTAATCTAAAACGGCTTAATAAATTGTATAAAAACCTCTATGGTAAAAATCTTACTACATATCAGCAATATGTAAATAAGCTTAACAGTGATGTTGATTCTATTGCCTTACTTAATTTTTCTACACAGAATACTGATGAGGCGGTGCTCTTTGGGGAATATATCCCAAAAAGAATTGATCGTGATGTTTTGCTTGCCGAAGCAATGAGCTTGAAAGGCGTAAAATACAAACGTGCTGGAGAAACCCCAGCAGGTTTTGATTGTTCAGGTTATGTAATGTTTGTGTTTAAGCAGTTAGGTGTTGTTTTGCCACATAATGCACATAAGATTTCATGTTTGGGAGAAGAAATTGACCTTGCAGACGCAAAAACTGGTGATTTACTTTGTTTTGGCACACCTCAAAGAATTTACCATATCGGAATTTATTATAATGAAGATGGCAAGGACGGGGTAATACATTGTATTAGTGGTGGTGTAAAAGCCAACCAAGATGTGCAATGGAATTATTGGAAACTTAGGATAGGAAAAGTTAGGAGAATTGTTTTATAATCTATAATTACAAAACCCACTCAAATGAGTGGGTTTATTTTTGGTGGGCCTCTCTGTCCTAAGTTTAAACTTTTTTAGAGAATTATTATGTAAGTTTGTTTAATGAAAAAATCACTACTACTTTTATTCTTGCCATTTTGTTTGATGGCACAAAACCCAAACCCAAGTACAGCTCTCGATAATTATATTCTTGGAGAAATGAGTACAGAGAAAATACCAGGGATGTCTACCTTAATTGTAAAAGAGGGAGAGATTGTATGGATAGAATCTTACGGTTTTGCTGATATAGAGAATAATATTCCTGTAACTGATAGTACAGTATTTTTAATGGCTTCTGTATCTAAGGTTTTTACAGGAACTTCTTTAATGCAATTGCACGAAAATGGACAAATTGATTTAGATGAAGATATTAATAATTACTTGCCATTTTCAGTAGATATTCCTAATCATATTTCTGATAGTATTACTTTCAGAATGTTGATGACACATACTTCATCAATAAAAGATAACGGCACTGTAATGAACACCTATTATAGTATTGGTGATCCTACTATTACATTAGCCGATTGCATGGAAAGATATTTCTCTTCTTCTGGTTCCGACTATAGTGCAACAGCAAATTTTCACACTAATCCTCCTGGTACTAGTTTCGATTATTCTAATATGGGTACTGCTCTTGCAGGTTATTTAGTAGAAGTTATTTTAGGAATTCCTTTTTCAGATTATTGTAATAATAATATTTTTGATGAAATTTGTATGACAAATACATCTTGGTATTTAGCTGATTTTGACACTTCATATGTTGCAAGGCCTTACAAATGGCAGGGAGGTCAGTATGTACCTTATAATCATTATGGATTTGCAGATTATCCGAACGGACAACTAAGATCAAACATTACAGATATGGCGAATTTTGCAATTTCTTATCTCCAAAATGGAACGTTTAATAGTCAACAAATTCTAAATAGCACATCAGTAAACGAAATGTTAACTTTACAAATTCCAAATATTGAAAATACACAGGGGCTAAATTGGTATATGGAAGAAATTTACTTATCTGGAGGTGGGGTTATTGATTTATGGGGACATAATGGTGGAGAAGATGGAGTATCTACTGATATGTATATAAACCCAGATAATGATATAGGTATTATTGTACTTAGTAATGGGGAGGGAGATAACCTTTATGTGGTTGATGAACTTTATGATTATGCTTTGTTTCTAAATACTTCTGGGGTTGGGAGTCCACCTTGTAATACAACTACTACAATTAATGAAAACTATTCTAAAGATAGGAAGCTCACTAAAATTATGAGTGTATTAGGTAAAGAAATTAACGAAAAACGAAACATGCCACTCTTTTACATCTATGATAACGGAACTGTTGAGAAGAAGATAATTATTGAATAAATAAAAAACCCACTCAAATGAGTGGGTTTCTTTTTGGTGGACCTCTCGGTCCTTATTTCGAACTTTTTCAAAAAAGCTATGCGTGCATAGCTTTTTATATTATCTTTGTTATAATTACACAAGAGATGGAAGAAAAAGAAAAATTAGCATTAGTAATTGAGGGTGGTGGATTTAAATCAGTTTTCTCAGCTGGAGTTTTAGATGCATTTCTAATGAATAAATTTAACCCTTTTGATATTTATATAGGTGTTTCAAGTGGGGCAATGTGCTTGTCATATTATGTATCTAATCAATACAAAGCCTATTTCTCCTTATCCAAAGAAGTGTCAATTAATAAAAAGTTTTTAAGTTATAGACATGCTCTTTCGGAACAAGGTTACATGGATTTAAATTTTTTATCAAAATATGCTAAAGAGCACAATCCTTTAAATTTACAAAACATTAAAGAGTCTACTGAAAATAAAGAGCTTTATATAGTAGCGACTAATTTAGAAAATGGTGAGGCTGTTTATTTAGAGCCAAATAAGAAAAATTATTACAAGTGTTTACAAGCTAC
>Ga0206678_10002139_pt1 | contig 12675 bp, 11 predicted proteins | sample M180m12015metaG_FD_155453 | JGI IMG/M metagenome (GOLD analysis project Ga0206678, IMG submission 155453) | Ammonia-oxidizing marine archaeal communities from Monterey Bay, California, United States - M1 80m 12015 | ecosystem: Environmental > Aquatic > Marine > Intertidal zone | place: USA... | reverse complement strand
TTAAAAGTTACCGCCAGCGTTCAATCTGAGCCATGATCAAACTCTTCAATTGAATTTTGAAAATTAAGTGCCTTCTTACAGGCACAAAAAAACCAGAAAAATTATTCCGATAAATCGAAGCAATAATCCTGATTTGGTAAGTTGCGCTTAATTACAAGCGCCCACACGAATTACTTATTAATATTTTTAAAAAACTCCCCTACTAACCGTAGGGACGCGCAGTATACATTAAAATATCCTATAAAAAAGATATTTTGGGCATTATTTTAAGATAATTTTTGCTATTTTCTTTTTACCCACCTGAATCAAACTTTCTTGTCCTTTTTTAAGCTTAAATTTGTCATCAGAAACCTTATTTCCATCAACTTTAATTGCCTCTTGTTTTATGAGCCTCATAGATTCCGAAGTGCTTTTTAACATTCCGCTATCTTTGAGAATCCTTGTCAATAACTCGGACTCGCCTTTAATATTTACCAGAATATTTTCAACATTCTCAGGAGTATTACCCTTTTGGAACCTTTCGATAAAATTTTCTTTAGCTTTTATTCCTTGCCCCGCATAAAAGCGGTCAACAATTTCTTCGGCCAAGAGAAACTTTATGTCTCTTGGGTTTTCTCCCTCTTTTTGTGCTTTCTTCAGTATCTCTATTTCTTTAGAAGATTTGAAACTTAGCAAAGAGAAGTACCTCCACATCAACTCATCAGAAATTGACATAATTTTCCCGAACATTTCATCAGGATGGTCCTCTAAAGCAACGTAATTATTCAAAGATTTAGACATTTTTCTTACTCCATCAAGACCTTCTAGAAGTGGAACAGTAAAAATTGCCTGTTGATCCAACCCATAATGCTTTTGGACTTCCCTTCCTAGCAATAAATTAAATTTTTGATCCGTTCCTCCCAACTCTATATCTGCCTTAAGCTCGACTGAATCGTACCCTTGAAGTAATGGGTATAAAAATTCATGAATTGAAATCGCTTGTTGAGATTTATACCTTTTAGCAAAGTCATCTCTTTCTAGCATTCTTGCAACCGTATAAGATGATAAAAGTTTAATAAATTCCGAAGGATGAACTTTATTCATCCATTCTGAATTAAACCGTACTTCAGTTTTTTTAGGGTCTAAGATCTTAAATACTTGTGACTTGTAAGTTTCCGCATTTTCTTTTAACTGGTCCTCAGTTAAAACAGGTCGAGTTTCATTAACACCTGAAGGATCTCCGACTAACCCAGTAAAATCTCCTATCAAGAAAATTACTTCATGACCAAAATCTTGAAACAACTTCATCTTATTTAATAAGACCGTATGGCCCAAGTGTAGATCAGGTGATGTAGGGTCAAATCCAGCTTTGATTCTAAGCTTCTTCTTACCGTTAATTTTCTCTAAAAAAGAATCTTCAGGTAATATTTCTTCAGATCCGCGTACAAGGATGTCTATATCATTTTTATTCATTCTTACATCTATTATATGTCTATTTTCAGGTATCATTCGAGTTTATGCTGGTTAAAAAAATTGTAACCATCTTTAAAGATTTTCCTAAAAAGCATGCTGTAGCTATTGTGTTAGGCCTATTAATACTATTAAGCATTAGCATTCTAGGTAGTTTTGATTTATCTAATCAAAAAAAAGATGCTGGTCTTTCTAAAAAGATAGAAATAGATATCTTGAAACAAGAGACTAAATTTGAACCAATCTTCACGGTTAAAGAAACCACAATAAATAGAAATGATTCATTGTTTAGCATCCTTAATAAGTTTGGAGCAAAGAAAGAAAACATAATTAATCTTATAAACTCTAAAAACAGTAACCTATTATCCAGTATAGAAGTTGGGGACAAAATAAGAGTTAATCTAGATGAAAATAATGAAATTAAAGACCTGCTATATATTGATGACTTTCAGTCAGGAGTGAGAGCTAAAAGATTTGAGAATACTTATAAAATAGATAAATTTAAACATAAGCTTGAGAAAGTTAAAATTTTTAAACATGTAGTTATAGAAGATTCTATGTATGTATCTGGATTAAAAGAAGGAATACCTGATAGTGTTTTAATGGATGTTGTTTATATAAATGGATGGGATATAGATTTTACCCATGATATTAGATCAGGAGATAGCTTCAGTTTAATTTATGAAGAGATACTTGTTAACGGAGAAAAGGTTCTTGACGGTGACGTCTTGATAACTGAATTTAACAATAAAGGTAAAAAAATTACTTCAATTAGGTTTGATTTAACAAATGGTAAATCGGAATATTTCTCTGGTGAGGGTATCAATGTGAAGAAAGCGTTTCTTAGATCGCCTGTACAATTAAGTTATATAAGCTCTAAATATAACTTAAAGAGAAAGCATCCAGTACTTCATACAATTAGATCTCATAACGGGGTTGACTATGCTGCCAGCAAAGGTTCTCCTGTAAGAGCCACAGGGGACGGAACTATTTCTTTTGCGCAATACAATGGTGGTTGTGGAAATGAAATTAAGATTAAACATTCAGAAGACTATACAACTCGTTACTGTCACTTAGATGAGTACAGCTCGAGAAGTAAAGTTGGAAGAAAAGTAAAGCAAGGTCAAACGATAGGATCAGTGGGCAGTACAGGACTAGCTACTGGGCCCCATCTTCACTACGAATTCCACGTTAATGGCAAACCCACTGATCCCTTAAGGGTTAAATTTCCAAATGCGACTCCGATAAGATCAAGTGAAAAAATCAAATTTAATCAAGTTGCTTTTAACCTTACCAGCCAACTGAATAACTATAAGGATATTTATTTAAGAGAAGAGGTTCCTGGTGGCTGATATTTATATAGGCTTAATGTCAGGAACGAGTGCAGATTCAATAGATTGTGCAGCTTTGGATTTATCTTCAGAAGAAATTAAAGTCTTAAACTGTAAAAATTTTGAGATTCCAATAGATCTTAAAAAAGACATTTTCCAATCGTCCCAATCAGAAAAAATAGATCAAGAACAAATTGATGATTTAGATTTTAGAATGGCGGAAGTACTTGTGGACTCTGTGAAAGAAATAATCTCTTATTCAGATATAGAAGTTGAAGATATAAAAGCTATAGGGTCTCATGGCCAGACTATTAAACATGAACCTAAGTCGGAGAATCCTTACACGTTACAAATAGGGGATCCTCAAAAAATATGCAATGATTTGAATATAACTACTGTTGGGAATTATAGACATGATGATATAGGGGCTGGTGGTGAAGGCGCCCCCCTAACTCCAGTATTTCACAATAAAGTTTTTGGAAGTGATAGAGAGAGCAAAGTTATAGTCAATATTGGAGGTGTAACCAATATCACAGCCTTAAATTATCCTGAATTGATAGGTTTTGACACCGGGCCTGGGAATTGTCTAATGGATTGTTGGAGCAGAATTCATAATGTAGGGAATTACGATGACAAAGGATCTTGGGCTTCTTCAGGGACTATAAATCAATCTCTACTAACAGAGATGATGGAGGATCAATACTTCTCGCGTAAATATCCCAAAAGCACTGGTCCTGACTATTTCAACCATGAATGGATAAAAGAGAATCTCTTAAGAATATCTGAAGAAATCCCAATTGAAGATGTGCAAGCAACTTTAGTTCAAGTAACAGTCATTTCATTAATTGAATCTATAAATTCTCTTAACTTCTCTAATGAGAATATCTACTTATGTGGAGGTGGAGTGCATAACGACTTTCTTTGCAGTGAGATTAATAAACTAAGTGATTCAAAAGTCGGTACGACATTAGAGTTGGGGATCGATCCAGATTATGTTGAAGCGATATCTTTTGGTTGGCTAGCTAAACAAAGAATAGAAAATAAGAGTTTCAACTTAAGTGAGATAACTGGCAGTAAGGGAGAAGTTTATTTAGGGAGAATATACGAACCTTCTAAATAGAAAAGGATTCACCGCAGCCGCACGTTGTTGTTGCATTAGGGTTAGTAATTACAAACTTAGATCCCATTAGATCTTCCGTATAATCAACCGTAGATCCTTCTAGATACTGAAGGCTAAGCGAATCAATAACTAAATTTGCTCCATTTTTTGTAATACATGTGTCTTCTTCGTCAATCACTTTGTCAAATGAAAATCCATACTGAAACCCGGAACAACCGCCACCAGTAACGTACACCCTAAGATTTAAGTTATTAGTATCATCTTCAGAATCAGCTAAAGAAAGGATCTTGTTAACTGCTCCATCTGAAATCTGTATAACTGAAGGTATATAACTCTCAACCATTAACTAAACCTGTACTTTGATCAAAACCATTCATCAAATTATAGCATTCCACAGCTTGCCCAGCAGCACCTTTAACCAAATTATCAATGGACGAAATTACAACAATTTGATTTGCAATATTTGAATGATTAACAGAAATGTGACAATTATTTGTATTTGCTATCGATTTAATATCAGGAACCTCACCAGGCCTCATAATACTTACATTTGGTGAATCCTTATAAAAGGAGTCATACAAATCACGAATATCTAGAACCTTCAATTCTTTTATTTGTATATAAATCGTTGAGTAAATACCTCTCAAGGTGGGTATAAGATGAGGTAAAAAATTTAAATTAATTGGATAACCTGAAACAAGCTCCACATTCTCTTTTATCTCAGGTAAATGCCTATGGCCTTCTAACCCATATGCTCTAAAATTATCTTTTATCTCCTTCGATAAATTATTTTTAACTGTTTTCCTGCCCGCACCACTAATTCCCGACTTGGCGTCAATAATAATAGATTCTATTTCCAATTCGGAATCCAAAAGCGGAAGAACCCCTAGAAGGCTAGAAGTAGGATAACAACCAGGGACTGCAATTAATCTCGCTGACTTTATTTTGTTAAGATTTAGTTCAGTTAATCCATAAACTGATTCAGAAAGAAGCTCTTCTTCCCTGTGCTTAGATCCATACCATTCCTCCCAGATATTTATATCCTTCAATCGAAAATCGGCTGAAAGGTCTATTATTTTTATATTTTTTTCTACATATGAACCGACTATGTCCATAGATACTCCATGAGGGGTTGCGAAGAAAATAGCTTCGCACTCGTAAAAAATATCGTTATTAGGCTCGACAAAGGTTAATTCCGACCCTTCTACAATTTGATTAGTGCTTTGTCCTAATAACTCTCTTGAACTGATAGCTATTACCTCAGTTCTGGGATGGCTAGATAGAATTCTTAAGAGCTCTTCTCCAGTAAAGCCTGACCCGCCAAGAATTCCAACTTTGGTTAAATTATTATTCATAAATTTAAAGAGCCAAATAATTTTGGCAGAGCATTATATAAGTAAGTATTGATAGTATCTAGATGGGGCGCTTCAAATAGACGTTTAGTAGAAGTCTCTCCCACGAAGAAATTTCCTTTATAAGCAAAGCTCTTGAAGCAAAAGATTTAGATTCGGCTAACAGGCCTTGTATCAGCCTTAGGTGGGCCAATCTTAAATAAATAGCACCTTCTTCCTTTGTTATCCTTAAAGCTCTTTCAAGTTCAGAGTTTGCTTGAATCAACTTGCCCTCTTTTAAATAAACATCGGAATTAACTAAAATTCTTTGAACAGAAGGATTTTTAGCATTAATTTTTAGGATCTCATCTTCTAAGAAATTAGTATTTGAAATCAACATCTCAACTGATGAAGAGAATTCACTGACTGAAATAGAATCAGAAGTTATATAGCTACTCTTTTGGTTGGAGGCGCATGAGAAAAGTGTGCTTAAAGCTAAAAAGGAAATTATAAGTCTTAAATTATTCAACTCTGACCTTCCTCAAACACTTTTTTTAACTTTTGCATAACATCTGATTGATTTCTTTTCGGATTAGAAGCACATCTATTTCTGACAGATGGGATTGTATTTGGTTCAGTTCCAATAATAAATGGGACTAACAACGAATTCTTGCATTTTTCTCCACTAACCAGACCGTCCTTCTTATCAGTCCAAATATATTTTATTCTTGGGAAGCTATTTTTCTTAACCGAAGATGGCTGAATATCATTTATAAAATTTTTCCAAACCTCTAAAGCCCCCGATCTACCAGTAAGTGGGGTTGGGCGATTGTCATCAAACCCAAGCCATACCAAAACTAATAGTTCACCTGCAAAACCTACAAACCAACTATCTCTCTGGTCATCAGAAGTCCCTGTTTTGCCTCCAGCCTGCCAAGATTCAATATCTTTTCTTGAATACCCTCTTGCTGTGCCAGAAATAAAAGTTTGCTTCATTGCAAACTTTAGAAGATGGACCGGTTCAGGTCTTATTCTTTGCTCGATCTTATATGGGTAAGACAAATCAATATCTCCCTTCAAATCTTTGATATCCCTTATAGACCTAAGGGGACTATAAAAACCATCGGCAGCAATGGTCTGATAAGATTGAATAGCATCAAATGGAGACATTTCAAAAGACCCAATAAACAATGAAGGATATCTTTCGATTGACTTACTTATTCCCAGTTTATTGAAGGTTTCTTGAACAGAATCGTATCCTAGTTCTATTCCAAGTCTTGCTGAAGCAATATTATAAGACTGCCATAAAGCCACATGTAACGGAATCTTTCCATGATACTTTTTATCAAAATTATTTGGTTCCCATATTTCTCCACCACTCTTAATGGATAATTTTGAATCGTCCAGGATAGTAGTTAAGTTATATTCATCATATTTATTCAGGGCCGTTAAGTATATAAAAGGTTTAACCAAAGATCCTATGGGTCTAATGGCGTTTATAGATCTATTAAAACCGAATTTAGATGGGTCAGAACTTCCCACAACTGCCTTTATTTCTCCTGAAGCTATATCTATAGCCAGAGCAGCACCTTCAAGTTCAGTTAGCTTTTTTCCGTATTTCTTAATTAATTGGGCTTTAGTTTTTTTAATACTATTCTCCAATGATTCTTGCAGTACTGGGTCTAAATTAGTCTGAATCTTTAATCCCTGCGTCCTCAATTCTGAGTCTTCATAATTCTCTCTAAGTTCTAACCTGACTAGATCATGAAAAGCAGGGTATTTTGTTTCACTCCTAAAACTTGGTGAAACAACTCTCAATGATCTTGATTTATATTCTTCTAACGAAGTTGAATTTATATGCCTTCCTTTCTGTAGTATTTCTAAGACAAGATTTCTTCTCTTTGTTGCGTTATTAGGATTTCTTCTAGGATTATATAAAGATGGGCCTTTTAACATTCCTACTAAAAGAGCTATCTGATCCGTTTCAAGGTTTGATATAGATGTTCCAAAAAAATGTTGAGCACCCATGCCAAATCCATGAACTGACCTTTTCCCAGATTGGGCTAAAAATACATCGTTTATATAAGCAAGCAGAATCTCTTCTTTTGAATAATGAAACTCAATTAGTAAGGCGGCTATTGCTTCCATTACCTTTCGTTTAATTGTTTGTTCTGAAGTAAAGAACAAATTTTTAGCTAATTGCTGAGTTATTGTGCTCCCACCCTGCTCTATATCTCCTGCTTTAACATTAGTAAAGAAAGCCCTAGAAATAGATCTAAGAGAAATGCCCTTATGATTAAAGAAATTCTGGTCTTCTACCATTAGAATCGTATCGATCAAAATTGAGGGAACTTGGGACCAACTCAATAAAATTCTATCTTCCATGTGAGAGGGGTACATTCCGCCAATAGCTACAGGCTCGAATTTAACTATGTCCACCGAAATCCCTAGTTGATTGGTTATCTTTGTAACTTTTCCATCTTTAAAAGAAACCTCAAATAAACCGCTCTTCTGATCTTCATAGCCTCTTAAGAAAATCCTTAATTTATTTTTCTTATATATAAACTCTCCAGGTTTTGAAGGATTCTTATTCTCGGAATAAGAAAGCATGCCAAATTCCTTTATAAGATTAGATCTATTTACTTGCGAGCCTTCAGCTAAATCTAAAGATCTTGAATAAACTTTTGCAGGTATGGTCCACAAGACCCCATCCAGCTTGTTAGTAACTCTTGAATCAATAATAGCTACAATAGCTGCAGAGATTACAAATACTATAATCAGAGTAATTATTCCCAATGAGCCTAAAGTTAACTTAATCTTCATTTATTACTTGATAAAATTTTCTAATTGCAACAGTCTACGTTTTTTAAAAAATTTTAGGACAAAAAAATGAAGTTTGACGTATGTTCAGTTGGAAGTGCATTAGTAGATTTTACTTTTAATATAGACAAAGAATATGAGAAAAATCTTATAAAGTATGGAATACCAAAAGGCTCCATGACTCTTATTGAGAGAGAAGAGCAAGAAGCTTTAATTAATGAGTTAATGGAGATGGGTAAAACTCCTGATAAAGCTTGTGGAGGCTCAGGAACTAACTCTATTGTCGCAGCTTCACTATTTGGAGCAAAATGTCACATGACATGCATAGTTTCTGATGATGATCATGGAAGGTTCTATATAGAAGACCTTTCATCCAATAATGTTATTCATACAAACCCGCCCATCTCGTCAGATATTTCTTCTGGAAGGTGCTTAGTTATGGTTTCTGATGATGCAGAAAGAACTATGTGTACGAATTTAGGAATTAGCACAGAATTCTGGACATCTGACTTAGATGAAGATGTAATTAAGGCTTCCAATTATTTATTCTTAGAAGGCTATCTAGTTGCGTCTCCAAAAGGAATGGAGGTTTGCAAGAAAGCCATAGAAGTCGCAAAAGAAAGTGGCACAAAAATATCAATTTCTCTTTCTGACCCAAACATAGTTAACGCCTTCAAGAATGAAATTAAAACTCTACTAGATATGAAATGTGATCTTGTATTTTGTAATGAAGACGAAGCTCTAGCTTACAGTGAAAAGGGCAATATTTTAGATGCTGTCCAGATCTTTAAAGAAATATCGCCTAATTTCTTAATCACACAAGGTTCTTCCGGCTGTCTAGGCTTTGATGGGAAGAATGAATTTAATATACCTGGAATTAAAGTTAATGCCATAGATTCGAATGGTGCGGGAGATATGTTCGCTGGAGCTGTTCTGTATTGTATAACTTCAGGGTCAAGCTTAGAAAAAGGAGCCATATTTGGTTGTTATGCAGCTTCGAAGGTTGTTGGCAATGTAGGTCCGAGATTAATAAAAAATGAATATCTCAAAATAAAGAATAATTTTTTCTAGCTATTAAAAATATATTCTGATACATTGCTGCGCGCTCACAATAAAGCCAAAAAAATAACATCTAATAATGTCAAAGAAATCATCTAAAAAGACTACAGCTAAGAAAGCTGCTCCTAAAAAGACTACAGCTAAGAAAGCTGCTCCTAAAAAGACTACAGCTAAGAAAGCTGCTCCTAAAAAGACTACAGCTAAGAAAGCTGCTCCTAAAAAGACTACAGCTAAGAAAGCTGCTCCTAAAAAGACTACAGCTAAGAAAGCTGCTCCTAAAAAGACTACAGCTAAGAAAGCTGCTCCTAAGAAGGCAACTATCATAAAGTCTTCCTCTAAAAAATCTTCTTCAAAAGCTGCTTCTGCAAAGAAATATGAAGAGGCTCAATTCCTTGCCTCTATAAAGCCTTACGAGCTTAAAAAGAATGAGAAGTATATGAATGCTAAGCAAAAACAACATTTCTTAGATATTCTTGATAGTTGGGCAAGACAACTACAAATCGAACAAGATAGAACTGCAGATAAAATCCAAGAAAATGTTACTAATTTTCCTGACGAATCAGATAGAGCAACTCATGAAGAAGAATTTACTCTCGAATTAAGAACAAGAGAAAGAGAGAGAAAGTTGCTTTCTAAGATAATTGAATCAATGGATGACTTGCAATCAAATGATTATGGTTTTTGTGCTTCATGCGGCATTGAAATAGGTATTAGGCGGTTAGAGGCTAGACCCACAGCAACAAGATGCATAGACTGTAAGACGATAGAAGAAATTCATGAGCGTCAACAATTTGGATAAGATTCGCTTTGGTTAATTATAACCAAGAAAATATTTCTCCTGAGTTATATGCTCAACCTCAACATAAAATAGAAATAAAACAAATTGATTCCCACGCCAAGGAAATAATTGATTCTCTCAATAAGTCCGGATTCAAAGCCTATTTAGTAGGAGGATGTATCAGGGATTTAGTTCTAAATAAGGGCCCCAAAGATTTCGATGTTGTTACAGAAGCTACTCCTGAGCAAATAAAACAGGTAATTCCTAGAAGCAGGATAATAGGCAGGAGGTTTAAATTAGTCCACGCAAGGAAAGGAAGAAAAATTACTGAGGTTTCAACCTTTAGATCAAAAGGAGGAAAAAGAACATCTAAAACAGATAAAGGTATCGTTCTGAGAGACAATTTCTACGGAACAATAAGGGAGGACGCTTTTAGAAGGGATTTTACTATTAACTCTTTGTACTTAGACATCAATGATATGAAAATTATTGATTACACAGGGGGCTTTAAAGACCTAAATAACAGAGAATTGTCCTGTATTGGAGATAGTAAATTAAGATTCAGAGAAGACCCAATAAGAATAATAAGGGCCGTAAGATTTCTATGCAATTTAGATCTTAAATTAAAGAAATCTTTGAAAAAAGACCTAATTAATTTTGCACATCTTCTTCAAGAAATACCTCCAGCAAGAAGATATGAAGAAATTCTAAAGTTATTTTTAACTGGCAATGCCAAGAATAATTTTATCGCTCTCCTAGAATTCCATATTTTAAAGCACTTGTTGCCCGTTACTGAAAAACAATGCTCTAATGGGAAACATAAATCTTTTATTCTCAATGCCTTATCGAACTCTGATGCTAGAGTAAAAAGGGGACTACCTTTAACTCCAGCTTTCTTATTCTCAGTATTGCTATGGCCTAGCTTGACCGAAAGAATCGGAGAAATAAATTCTAATAAAATAAAATTACCTGCCCTCTTAAGATCTTCAAACATTATTATCAAACAATGCCGACAAGACTGCTTTATCCCCAAAAGAATAGAAAGTATGATTAAAGAGATATGGGAATTCCAAATCAAACTCTTAAAATTTCCACCTAAGTCAAAGTTAATTTTTTCTCATAGAAGATTTAGAGCAGGTTATGATTTTCTGTTATTGAGAGAAGAGGTAGGAGTTAATCTAGGTGGTGCAGGTAAATGGTGGAAAGAAAACCAACCTAATTCCAAGCGTTCTTATCAGAATAAATAAATCCTTTTTTTAAAATAGATGCTGTATATTAATTTGAGAAACGATCTCTTATGGAAACTAAATTAATAGATTTAAGCGTATACAAGAAAGTACCGAAGTTTATTGCAGTAGAAGGTCCTATAGGCGCCGGGAAAACAACACTTGCCAAGCTATTATCTGATTCCTTCGGTTATGATACTTTCCTTGAAAAACCATCTGAAAATCCATTTTTACCTGATTTTTATATCAATCCTTCTCAGGCAGCTCTAGCAACTCAATTATTTTTTCTATTTCAAAGAGTTAAGCAAATTCAAGAACTAAAACAAGGGGACATTTTCTCTTCGAAGAAAGTTGCAGATTTCTTGTTGGATAAAGATAAGCTATTTGCAAAAGCTACCTTATCTAAGGAAGAGCTAAAATTATATGAGCAAATATATGAGTACTTATCTTTAGACCTACCCACTCCAGATCTGGTTGTTTACTTACAAGCAGAAACAAAGACTCTATATGAGCGAGTGATGCATAGAGGAATTGAAATGGAAAAGAGTATAAGTTATGACTATTTAGAGTTGCTTAACGAAACCTACAAGGAATTCTTCTTTGAGTATGATAGGTCGCCTGTGTTGATTGTTAATTCAGATTATCTCGAATTACAATCTAGCAAGAAAGATTACGATTTACTTTTAGAAAAGTTATTGGATTACTTCAATAACCCTGAAGGAGCTAAGATGTATTTTAATCCTGCTCCTACTTTAATTTAAATTTAAACCATGACAAAAGAAACCATTTACGAACCTTCGGAAGAAATTATTAACGATGCCGTTATTTCTAATGATAAGTTCGAAGAACTTTATAAAGAATCAATCAACAACCCAGATCAATTTTGGGATCAACAAGCTCGCAATTACCTTTCATGGGATAAAGAATGGGAAGTTGTAAAAGAAAGTGATCTAGCGAAAGGCGATATAAGCTGGTTTAAAGGGGCTAAATTAAACGCATCTGTAAACTGCATTGACAGGCACCTAGAGAATAATGGTGAGAAGACAGCAATTATCTGGGAAGGAGACGACCCTCAAGACTCTTTAAAGATTACCTACAAACAATTGCACGAATCTGTCTGTAGATTTGCTAATGCCTTGAAGAAAAGAGGAATAAGCAAAGGAGATAGGGTTTGTATTTACATGCCTATGATTCCTGAAGCGGCGTACGCCATGTTGGCTTGCGCAAGAATTGGTGCAATACATTCAGTAGTATTTGGAGGATTTTCTCCAGAGTCCCTCAAGGACAGAATTTTAGACTCAAACTGTGAGAGTGTCATTACTGCAGATGAAGGACTTAGAGGCTCTAAAAAGATACCTCTAAAAAACAATGTTGATACAGCTTTAGAAGGCTGCCCAAACGTACACTCGGTTTTTGTTGTAAAGAGAACTAATGCGGATGTGGATTGGAATGATAAGAGGGATGTTGATTATCAAGAGATCATTGATTCAGTTCTATCAGAATGCAAAGCTGAACCAATGGATTCTGAAGATCCATTATTTATTTTGTATACCTCTGGATC
>Ga0206678_10002125_pt1 | contig 12716 bp, 12 predicted proteins | sample M180m12015metaG_FD_155453 | JGI IMG/M metagenome (GOLD analysis project Ga0206678, IMG submission 155453) | Ammonia-oxidizing marine archaeal communities from Monterey Bay, California, United States - M1 80m 12015 | ecosystem: Environmental > Aquatic > Marine > Intertidal zone | place: USA... | reverse complement strand
GATACTGACGAAGATGGCGTTGGTGATAATGCTGATGCTTTCCCTAATGACCCTTCAGAAACTATGGATTCTGATGGTGATGGTGTAGGCGACAATGCTGATGCTTTCCCTAATGATGCTACTGAAACTGTTGATACAGATTCTGATGGAACTGGAGATAATACTGACGTATTCCCTACTGATGCTACTGAAACTATGGATTCCGATACTGATGGTGTTGGTGACAACGCAGATGCGTTCCCTAATGATGCTAACGAAACTATGGATACTGATGGTGATGGTGTTGGAGATAACGCACAAGCTGCAGCAGAAGCAAAGGCTGCTAAACTTGCTGCAGAACAACGTGAAATGTACATGATGATCGGAATTGCAGCAGTTGTAATCATTCTATCACTAGCTGCGGTAATGGTTATCATGAAGAAGAAAGGTGATGGAGAACCAGTATTAACCACAAAGGAATATGACACACCTCAACCATTACCACAAACTCAACCTGTAGCACCTCAACCTGTAGCACCTCAACCTGTAGCACCTCAACCTGTAGCAGAAGTAGTTGTAGCAAGTGAAGTTCAGCGATGGACTGACGATAACGGGCATACCTGGAGAACCATGAGTGACAATTCCACACAATGGTGGAATGGAAGCGACTGGCAACAGAGATGATTATCCATTCCAGATAATTTAATCTTCAATGAGAATGGGCAATAGTAGTTGATTACATTACATGTATTCAACAATAGAGAATATTGTCGCTATGAATAGCGAAAATAGGTTCACTCTTCTTCGCCAATTTTAGAAACATTGACTGCGTTAGGACCTTTTGGACCTTCGCCGACTTCGAAGTTGACTGTGTCTCCTTCTGTAATTTCTCCAGTAACTTGAGAAACATGAACGAAAAGGTCATCACCCCCGTCTCTCTCTATAAATCCGTATCCTTTTGAAAAATTAAACCACTTGACCGTACCTTGTGCCATGGCCCACGCTAAAGCAAGGGGTATTTGAAACAACACGCTAATAATAGTAGCAAAATACCGTTTCAATCGTTTTTACAAACCGGCCAAAACGCATTAATTCACTTCAAGAACCACACATTAGGCAGTCATCTGGAGCGTCAAGAGAGCAAGCAATCGCTTCTAAACTGCTAAGTTCTTCCGCCCTATCCGCCAAACCTGAAACAGTTTGATCATCTTTTGCTTTAGCTTCAACTGTAAATTGAATTGCATCGGCTGCAGCCTTTGTTCTTAGATAATACATTCCTGTTTTCAATCCCTTTCTCCATCCATAGAAGTGCATCGAAGTGATTTTTGCAGGATTTGCATCAACCATATGGATATTCAAAGATTGGCTTTGATCAACATATGCTCCTCTATCAGCAGCCATATCCAAAACATAGCGTTGCTTTATTTCCCAAGTGGTTTTGTACATTTCCTTAATGTCGTCCGGTATTCCAGTAATCATTTGAACACTACCTTTGTGCCTCAAGATTTCATCCTTCATTTCCAAAGACCACAATTCTCTTGCAATTAAGTCACGAACTAAATGTTTGTTCAAAACAATAAATTCACCTGACAATGTTCTTCTAACATATAGATTGGAAGTAAATGCCTCAAAACACTCATTATTGGCCAGTATTTGACTTGTTGATGCTGTTGGCATAGGTGCCAGTAGCAGTGAATTGCGCATTCCATTGTCCACTATTTCTTGCTTGAGAGTATCCCAATCCCAACGGCCGGAATGATCATTCATGCCCCACAAATCAAACTGAAGTTTTCCTTCACTTGCAGGAGAGCCTTGGAATGAAGAGTAAGCTCCTTCCTCGATTGCTGCATCCTTTGAAGCAGTACATGATGCAAAGTAAATTGTTTCAAAAATTTCCTTATTCAATGCTCTTGCTTCATCGCTTTCAAAGCACATCCCAAGCATTGCAAATGTATCTGCTAATCCTTGAACACCCAAACCGATAGGCCTATGCCTCATATTGGAATTTTGTGCTTCAATTACTGGATAATAATTAACATCGATTACTCGGTTTAGATTACCAGTTGCATGATAAGTTACATCAAACAATAATTGATGGTCAAATGTTTTTGTTTCCATATTCACATACTTTGGAAGTGCTATAGAAGCAAGATTGCAAACGGCAACTTCATCGGCTGAAGTATATTCCATAATTTCAGTACAAAGATTTGAGGATCTAATTGTTCCTAAGTTCTTTTGATTGGATTTTTCATTTGCTGCATCTTTGTAGCACATGTATGGAGTACCTGTTTCAATTTGAGATTCAACAATTTTATCCCAAATACTGCGAGCAGGAACTGTCTTTCTTGCCATTCCTTTGGCCTCATATGACTCGAACAACTTATTGAATTCCTCACCATATGCATCTTGAAGACCTGGGCACTCATTTGGACAGAATAATGACCAATCTGCATTTGCTTCAACTCTTTCCATGAAAAGATCGGAAACCCACATTGCATAGAATAAATCTCTTGCCCTGACTTCTTCCTTACCATGGTTTTTCTTTAGGTCTAAGAACGCCAAGATATCTGGGTGCCATGGTTCAAGGTAAACTGCGATTGAACCCTTACGCTTACCGCCACCTTGGTCAACATATCTAGCTGTGTCATTGAAAACACGTAGCATAGGAACAATTCCATTACTTGTACCATTTGTTCCTTTGATATATGCACCTTGAGAACGAATATGATGTATTGATAAGCCAATTCCACCTGCTGATTTAGAAATTAATGCACATTGTTTCAAAGTATCATAGATTCCTTCCAATGAATCATCTTGCATTGTCAGTAAGAAACATGATGACATCTGAGGCTTTGGTGTTCCTGAATTGAATAGTGTTGGAGTTGCATGAGTGAAATATCCTTCTGACATCAAATCATAAGTCTTCATTGCTTTCTCAATATTTCCATGATGAATTCCAACTGCAACTCTCATCAACATATGTTGAGGTCTTTCTGCAACTTCACCATTGAGTTTTAACAAATAAGAACGCTCAAGGGTTTTGAATCCGAAGTAATCATAAGAATAATCACGTTGGTAATTGACATGATTATCCAAGACTTCTGCATTTTGCATTATTACTTCATAAACTTCCTCTGAAATTAATGGAGCGTGCTTACGGGATTCTGGGTCAATGTATTCTCTTAGGTCAGTAATAACTTCTGAGAATTTTGTTTTGGTTGAACGATGTAAGTCATCAACACAGATTCTTGCTGCTAAACGACTGTAATCAGGGTGCTGGGATGCAAGAGATGCTGCTGTTTCTGCCGCGAGTTGATCTAATTCTCTAGTGGTAACGCCATCATACAATCCTTCTATCGTCAACTTTGCAACATGGGTTGGGTCTATCCATACAGGGTCTAATCCTTCTGACAATGTTGTCAGTTTCTCCATTATTGCATCGAAACGCACATCCTCGCGTTCTCCTTTCCGATTTACTACTTGTAGCGCCATTTTCCTTCCTCCATTTGATTTTTTAATTACTGATAGTTATTGCTTCATACGATACGGTTCAAAAATCTTCGTCCATAGAGAAGCGTTGTTGTACACTTCCGAGACTTGCTGAATCCATCACTCCTGCTTTTTGGTATTCTGCTACTCGCTTCTCAAAGAAATTGGTTTTTCCTTGCATTGAAATCATTTCCATCCATGGGAATGGATTCTCTACATCATATAACTTTGAAGCTCCAAGAGAGATGAGAAGGCGGTCTGCTACAAAATGAATATATTGTGCCATCAATTTTGAATTCATTCCAATTAATGAAACAGGAAGTGCACTCGTTACAAATTCAATTTCAATTTCTACCGCTTCTGCAATAATGCCGTGAATGGATTTTTCACCAGCGCCCCGTATTAACTTATTATGCAATAAGCAAGCGAAATCACAATGAAGTCCTTCATCACGAGATATCAATTCATTAGAAAAAGTAAGTCCTGGCATCAATCCTCTTTTCTTTAGCCAGAAGATTGCACAGAAAGAACCTGAAAAGAATATTCCCTCAACTGCTGCAAAAGCAACTAATCGCTGTGCGAATGAACCTTTCTTACGTGATAACCACCGCATTGCCCAATCACCCTTCTTCTTGACAGCTGGGACCGTTTCTAGGGCTTTGAATAAGTGATCTTTCTCATTATCATCCTTGATATATGTGTCAATCAATAACGAATATGTTTCTGCATGAATGTTTTCCATCATTATTTGGAACCCATAGAATGCTCTAGCCTCAGCCCAACAGACTTCATTTGAAAAATTCATCACCAAATTTTCGTTGACGATTCCATCACTTGCTGCAAAGAATGCTAAAATATGTTTTAGGAAATGCTTTTCATCATCGTTTAATTTTGCCCAATCTTTGAGATCTTCTGCCAAATCAATTTCTTCGGCTGTCCAAAAGGATGCCTGTTCCTGTTTGTACATCTCCCAAATATCTGAATGCTCTATTGGGAACAAAACAAAGCGGTCTAAATTGGTTTGAAGCATTGGTTCTAGGTGCTCTTGACTCAAGTCTAACTCAAAACTATCTTCGTTTTGACTTGGTTTTTCGATTACCATAATTAGACACCCCCGATTCTTTCACGCGCTGGAGTTTTATTGCCCTCCGAGATAGACTATAATATTGACCCCACTGGTGCCTAAGAAAATATGGATTTTTACAGTGTTTGGCGAAAGTGAAAAGAGTAAAGCAGTATAACGAATAGGGAAATATTATTCTCTATTTATAAAATCATTGATTTTGGGCCAAAAACTAACAAAAAATACCCCTAACCTTCCACTGGAGATATGTAAGTAAGTTTCAACTTTAGAATAAGGGTCAAAAACCTCCTTCACAACGACCGTACATGGAGCAAATTCAATTGTCGGTCCAATTCGCACGTCTAAATGAAGAAGCAAAATTACCAACCCAAGGTTCAGCACTAGCTGCTGGATGGGATTTGTACGCTTTAGAAGAAACAATTGTTCCTAAAGGTGCCAGTACTTTCATTGCAACAGGATTGGCTGTAGCAATACCTGAAGGTTGGGAAGGACAGATACGATGTCGTTCATCTCTAGGGAAAAAAGGAATGATACTTCCAAACGGTGTAGGCACTATCGATGCTGACTATCGCGGTGAATTGAAAGTGTTAGCGACATGGATAGGGCAAGGAGATAATTTTACTGTAAGCAAAGGCGAGCGTGTTGCACAATTATTATTTGCACAAGTTCCAAAAGTGACAATAGTTGAAACATCGTATGAGGACTTGGGAAATACTGAGCGAGGCAGCGGTGGCTTCGGCTCATCAGGACAATATTAACCAATTAACGAGGGAGCGATATGGTAGAAGAGAGAGATGTGCAAATTATTCATCTCGATGAAACTCCTTATCAAGAAGCATTGGATTTGATGAAAGAACTTCAGCAACAAAGAATTGAAAATAAAATCCCAGATACACTACTATTACTGAACCATCCCGAAATCGTAACCGTAGGTCCACGGGCAACGAATGATGGAATAAAAGCACCACAAGGATACCCTAGTCACCCAGTTGATAGAGGTGGTGGATTAACTTGGCATGGACCTGGTCAATTGGTTGGTTATCCGATATTCAAATGGGATTTGGAAGGGGAAACTTCAGTAGCAGCAATAATATCAATACTTGAACAATGGATAATTAGTACTCTAAAGGATCTAGGAATAGAATCTTCAAGGGATGAAAGAATGCAAGGCGTATGGGTTGATAATAAGAAAATCTGTAGCATTGGACTTTCATTTCTAAGATGGGTTTCACGTCATGGATTTTCAGTGAATATAGATACGCCAAATGGAAGAGTTGAGAATTTGGCAGGATGTGGTCTTGAAAGTAATACGACTACATCTCTAGCAAGATTAGGCCACCAAATAACCCTTGAACAATTTACTCAAGCCTTATTGGAAAATATGAAGAGCACTGTCAATAGAATTGTTAGAGATGAAAATTGAACTTATTCAAGGATATGCTCAACAACTGCGACCTATTGGCATGGTGCATGGAGAAGGTGTGGCCATATCATGGCAGTTCAACAACTGCTGGAGCGATTCATCCCATCCAATATCTTGATTGGTATATTCCACGCTTACAACAGATGAGAAAATACAATTTATCCTATAGTGGATTACAATATGTATGGGACTTTGAAAAGTACCTTGGCCAATCTTTGAGCGATGTAGGATACCACCATATTCCTAGTTTCGCCAATTCGGAACAAATGGTTGCAGATAGATATGGAGTGAAGGCTGAAAATGTCGTAATCACACACGGGGCTACACAGGCTCTGAACATTGCACTACTATCTTGTATTGATTCAACTGATAGCGAAAAGAATACTGTCGCTGTAGAATTGCCTGCATATGCGCCTGTTGTTCAAACCCCATTATTGCTTAATTGTGACACAATTCCTGTACAAAGACATCCCCCTGTTGATGGAATTGGGCCGTGGAGAATAAACAAAAACGAGTGGATAGATGCCCTACAACAATCAAAAGTATTGATGATAACTCCGCAACTAAACCCTTGTGGCTGGGATTATGAAAGCAGTGACCGTAGGTGGATAATAGATACCTGTAAGCAGATGAGTATCACGATTATTTCTGACGAGGTGTATATTGATTCGATGAAGGGTACTGATGATTACAAGCCATTTCATTTAGAAGGAAATCATTGTATTTCTGTCAACTCGTTGACTAAAATCTATGGATTAGGTCCGTTACGCTTTGGTTGGATCATTGCTAATGAAGAAATCACTTTGAATGCAAAAAGAGCATTCTTAACACTTTCAGGAATGATGGCAAGTCCAACGATTCGCTTAGCAAGTGCTGTTTTTCCACATCTGGACTTGGCAATTGAAAAAATAAAACAATATCGAGAAATCAATCTTCCTGTACTAAGAGAAATGCTGGCAAGACAAAATATTGCTTGGAATGAACCACCATACGGCGTTTTCGGCGCATTCAAACTACCAAATGAATATGATTCCATAAAATTCGTTGATGGGCCATGTGCAGATAATTCAGTACTAGCTATACCAGGTTCAATGTTCTCTGAAGAATTAGGTGGATGGTTAAGAGTAGCATGGTCTATAGAGCCTAAGTTATTTTCTGAGGCAATATTGAATCTAGAAAAGGCATTGATTTCAATACAATGATAAAAACGAGAGCATATATGCAAAAAGGAGTTGCACGGTACATGGGTGAAGTAGTAGTCGCAATAACCGGAGCATCTGGTGCAATCTATGGAATACGCCTTACTGAGTGCCTGTCAAATCTTGGAGTACAGGTACGACTTGTCGTTACTGAATCTGGAGAACTTACCCTTGCACATGAATGTCAAATCGATAAAGAAACAATTGCTGAAAAATATTCAGCTATTCTAGAAGATGAGAGTAATGTGGCGGCAAAGTCTGCATCTGGTTCTGCAAATATCGATGCTGTTGTGATCTGTCCTTGCTCGGGAACAACTTTGGGTAAGTTGGCAGCAGGGATTAGCGATAACCTCGTCACCCGTTCTGCAATCGTTGCTATGAAGGAAAGACGAAAGTTGATAATCGTTCCACGTGAAGCCCCTTATGCCACAGTTCACTTAGAAAATATGGCGAAATTATCTTCGTGGGACACAGTGATAATTCCTGCATCACCTGGTTTTTACAACCACCCTCAATCAATAGATGACTTGATTGATTTTGTTGTAGCAAGAATTCTTGACCAATTGGGATTAAATCATGATATCGGTAAGCGTTGGACTGGTGAAGAAATCCAATAATTCTAATCAAGATACCATGTAGTTCATCAAGGTCGGGCGAATAGCCCCTATTGGTGCTCCAATGTCCGAGGCAGATTATTCTTCTATGAAAGTCTCCGAATTGAAGGATTTGTGCAAGTCAAATTCATTGCAAGTTTCTGGAAAAAAGGCTGAATTAATTGAGCGCCTAACAACTCATTTCACAGTCGTAGAAGCAATACTGGAACATGAGAAGTCACCCGGTAATTTCATTCAGTTGGATGATGGCGCAGAATTTTCAAGTAGTTCTTCAACATTTCAAAGAATGTTCGCGGAAAAAGCCGGACCTCACACTATGAAAATTATTGTGGCCTTGGGGCTTTCAGTGCTGATGATTTCCGCTGTATTAATCATCCAGCCTGCATGGCTTGGGTTTGGTCATGATCTTGAATTTGAATTAATTGAATTTGATGAATCAATGGCAAGGCAGTATGCTCAGGACCTTGTTGATCTCGGCCATCCGGATTGGGAAGGTAGAATGAGTGGAACTGATGAAGAAGCTGCTGCTGCACAAATGATAGAAGAGCATTTCAAATCACTTGGAATGACTACTACTCTCCATTCTTATGAAGTTGAAATGCACCATGTAAATGCAGAACCGAGTGTTCAAGTTTGTACCCCTGGTGATATCAATCCACTTCCCGTCCCTCCTTGCTCTGCTAGCGATTTTGGTAGCGTAGCATATACCTTTGAACATCGAATTGACTATGTGATCCAAGGATTCAGTGGCTCTAGCCTCATACAATTCGGTGATAATGCCCCAGTTGTTGATTTAGGAAATGGTTCTGAAGATTCTCTTTGGCAAGAAGCGAGTGGAGGCATTGGCTATGTTAGGGGCGGTGGCTCAATTACTGGTAATACTGCATTGATGAGCAAAGCTGCAGAAAATAACTTAGTCTCATTGATTAGAGTAAACAAGGATTACAATTGTGGTAAAGTTGAGACAACTGATTGTGTGCCAATTTTCAAGGGAACCTCTATAGAAGCAATTACTGAAGCAAATGGTGGTAGCGTACCTACCGAGTTATCATTCATTGCAATGTCAAAAGATGCTGGTGAAATATTAGAAGCAGCAGTAATCAATGGTTCAGGAACAATCTCACTAGACATAGATGTCACCAATGATGGTACTCGGACTATTTACGTTCCATGTGGAGAGATCAAAGGAAAATCATCTGAGGTAGTTATCGCTGGCGCCCATCATGATACTGTTTACAGTGGACCTGGTGCGATTGATGATACATCTGGTTCTGCCAGTATTATGGAGATGGCGAGACAAATTTCCAAAGTTGTCAATGAATCTGGAACACCTGATAGAACAATTCGATTCTGTACATGGGGTGGAGAAGAAGAAGGCCTTTACGGAAGTCGAGCATATGTTAGTGAAATGCAGAATCACTTGAAGAAAGACCTACGTCTCTACATCAACTTGGATATGAACCATGTTGATGCTGATTTTGCTAACCGTGGAAACTCATTAACATTATTCACAAATAATGTAGAAGATTATTCTAATGTTGAACAAATAAAAAAGAGATACGTCTCTGAGAATCCAGATGTTGCAGGCAAGTACGACATCCGTATGTCGGTATTAACTGGTGAAAAAGGTGCCAAAGATGGAATGCCTTACAATTCGGACCATGGTCCATTTGTTTATGACTTAGGCAGTGGTTCAAACGGAAGAGCTGTCGTCTGCTATGGCAGTGGAAGTTGGGAGTATCACACATACAAAGACAATATGGAACGTTTCAATGAAGAATCATTAGGTGTTTCAGTTACAATTTATGGAACATATTTGAGCGCCTTAGCATATGATATAGAATCTTGACAATCAAAAGAGTTCAAGAATAGAATGTCATAGCACTTTCATGGTCGCACCAAGCGCATGGGCAAGTCATATTTTGGTTGAGTCCAAATCTGAAGCAGTACAGATTAAGGATAAAGTTTCAAAGTTGAAGGATTTTCAAAAGTTGGCTAGGAAAAAGAGTTCCTGTCCTTCCTCTCAAAAAGGCGGCGATTTAGGTTGGTTTAGAAAAGGAAACATGGTTAAAGAATTTGAACTAGCCGTATGGAGTACACCACTGAAAACTGTTTCACCACCTGTAAAAACTCAATTCGGATACCATTTGATTTGGGTTCATGAAAGAGATGCTAACGATTGAGGTGATTGTTGATGATTGTCACGGTTGCTTTGGAGAATTATACCGTAATGGCTAAGCATGGCTATTATGACTTTGAACATGAGTCTGAGCAACCCTTTATCTTCAGTGTATGGGCGACTATAATGGACCATAGTATAGCAGGTAAGTTAGTTAATACTTTGAATTATGCTGATATTCAGATTGCTATTGATGCTGAAATAATTGATGCTGAAAAGCCGATTGGATTGATGGAAACAATGGCTGAAAGAATCATCTTAAATCTATCAAAAAATGAAATGGTTGCTAAACTAAAGATTAGAATCGAGAAGCCTCAAGCACCATTACCACATCCTGGTGGCTTACCATTAATTGAAATGGAATGGATTCGCTAACAATAAATTGATTGAAAAACCAATATATTGTTGTATTATTCTACATAAGCATTGAAGGTCTTCACATCTAGGGCGCTATAATGTCCGATACTCCAAGTCGTGTATTTGTACCAACTGCAGTTGAAGCAGATGGTACAGCCATAGGCATGGGTTGCTTTAGTTCAGAAGATACTGCTTGGCAAGTATTGCGTACTTTTCTAAAGAAGAGTGAATTGATGAATTTAAAGTCTGCAAGTGTTGTTATTTGGGAAATTGATATTGTTGGGGATGATGCAATGACTGTACTCTCAACCATTGAGTGCAAACCTTGCCCTGTATGCAAACGGAATACTTTCTGGGTTGACCTATCTCAGTTTAGTGCATTATGTCATGGAACATCTTGTGCTGCATGGGTTGAAGAAAGCACTGTTGAGCCAGGGATAATTGACTGCGGCTGGCCTGCAATACAATTTCTAAAGCAGACAAGTTCAATAGAAGATGCATTCAAAGAATTGTACAAGTTAGGAGATCGCCTAACAGCTGCTGGGCAAACTGAACAAGTCGCTGGTACTGCTGAAGGATTGCTTGGAGAATTCCAGAAATCGTAATACTTCACATCATTCTCAAGAAGATAGGTGCGATGAAACTGAAAGAGAATATTCCGAAGAAGATAAACATCCAAATCCTCATTTGTTTCTGAATCTTCTCATTTTTTTGATTCTTGTTAATACACTCTTCTTTTTTGCAGATTCTAGTATCGGATTTTACAGAGATTGTTTCATGACATATCTTGCAATGCTTATGTGGTAATACTCGATTACTATTCCTTGCTCTATTTGTTTTACTTGCTGATTCCGACATATGTTCACCTCATGAATTTATTAGCGTGCCTTCGAAAGGCTGTCCATCTAATGCTTGTTCCAATATTGATATCTGACGACCATCCAATACTGCTAAGTCAATACAAGCATCCTTTGCCCAGCCAACTGCTATTGGGTCAATTACTGCAGAAGCACCTGGTGCTAATGGTTGACCGATTCCAGTAATCTCTGCCAACTGGTCGATTGTTAAATTGGTCAATGTTTGAGCATCATCAAATTGCCTTGGGTCTTTATCATAAACATGGCTAACATTTGTTGCGATAATGCAAGTTCTTGCTCCTGCATCTCTTGCGAAGGCTACTGCTACTGCATCTGTAGTATGACCAGGGGTCGTTCCACCCATCACGACAAAATTATGTTGTTCTAATAATTCAGCAGACTGTGATGTGGTGTGGGGAATTGTAGGTGCTACATTACAACCAATATCAAGCAATATTTGCTGGATGACTGTTGCATTCAATCGTGTTGCTGCTATACCTACTTGGTCTAATTTATCCGATGAGGAAATGCAATTTTTTGCCAACTCAATAGCCTCTCTTGCAGGAAGTCCTCCACCAATGACAATCCCGACTTTGCGCTCATTACCTTCCAAATGGACTGCTAATTGCCTTAATTGGCCAAGCCATTCACTACGCTTCTCAGATTCCTCCGGCCGTAGCAGACTTCCACCTAATGCAACGATATGACGACTTGTCATCGGTCTCGCCTCGCAGACCTATTGTTTGAGTATATCCCTTGTGAATATTCACAGATAGCCAATTCTCAAGTTGAAATTAAATGCGGCCATCACCAAGAGTCAAAATTGTCAAAGTTACTTATGTCAATCTCGCTAGATAACTTCAAAGTTAATTCCGCTAAAGTGGGAGGGTTGAAAACCCCTCGCCACTGCCACTAAAGTGGAGGCGTTGGCTATGTCAGATGATGTTGAACTTGCAGCGCGCCGTCTACGTCTCAAGATGGCATTAGAAGACCTTCGCGAAATGAAGGGCTTTGGTACTGAACTGGTCAGTATTATCATTCCACCAGACCGTCAAGTTTCAGATGCCCGGTCATTGCTACAAAATGAACATGGTCAAGCTGCAAATATCAAGTCAAAAGGCACTCGTAAGAATGTACAAGGTGCTATTGAGTCCGCACTTTCTTCATTATCAAAAATAAAAAATGCTGGAGAAAATGGTATCGCATTATTCGTTGGTTCAATCATCATAGGAAACAATCGCAATCGAATGATAAATGTCTTGGTTCAAGATCCTCCTCAACCACTCTTATCATTCCGATATAGATGTGATTCAACATTTGAGTTAACTCAACTTGAAGATATGTTGATTGATAAAAAGTCCTATGGACTATTCGTGATTGATAGGTCTGAAGCAGCATTTGGAATCGCAACAGGAAAGAGAATCCATGTCCAAGAGCATTTGGTTTCCAACATTATGGGTAAACACCGTCAAGGTGGTCAATCAGCACAACGTTTCGAGCGACTAATTGAAGAGGCTGCACACAATTTCTTCAAA
>Ga0206678_10002120_pt1 | contig 12742 bp, 8 predicted proteins | sample M180m12015metaG_FD_155453 | JGI IMG/M metagenome (GOLD analysis project Ga0206678, IMG submission 155453) | Ammonia-oxidizing marine archaeal communities from Monterey Bay, California, United States - M1 80m 12015 | ecosystem: Environmental > Aquatic > Marine > Intertidal zone | place: USA... | reverse complement strand
TTTTTCAATAAAACATTCTGCCATAATTTTAGCATTAAGTTTAACCTGTTTACCATAATCTATAAATGATTTTTTTAAGGCTTCACCAAAGGCTACAGCTTTTGCAGCAATAATATGTTCCAGTGGTCCACCTTGTGAGCCAGGAAATACTGCGGAATTTAATAATGTCGACATTAATTTGTTTTCTCCTTTTAGATTAGTTTTTCCGAAAGGATTTCTAAAGTCTTTACCCATCATTATCATTCCTCCTCTAGGACCTCTTAATGTTTTGTGTGTTGTAGTAGTGAGAATATGACAGTCATTAGCTGGGTTTTTTAGGAGCCCAGCAGCAATTAATCCTGCTGGATGAGCAATATCAGCTAATAGAATAGCTCCAATCTGATCTGCAATTTCTCTAAATTTTTTATAATCCCAATCTCTTGAGTATGCTGAGCCTCCACAAATAATCATTTTTGGCTTTTCTTTTAAGGCAACTTCTTCAAGTTGGTTGTAGTCGATAAGACCAGTTTCTTTATTAACGTTATAAAAAGATGTTTTATATAGTTTCCCTGAAAAATTAACTGGAGAACCATGAGTTAGGTGACCACCGTGAGACAGATTAAATCCAAGAATTTTATCTCCAGGATTAAGGCAGGCAAGCATAACTGCTGAATTTGCTTGTGATCCAGAATGAGGTTGAACATTAACATAATCTACATTAAATAATTTTTTGGCTCTGTCAATTGCTATTTGTTCAATTTGATCTACAATTTCACATCCACCATAGTATCTTTTTTTAGGATATCCTTCAGCATATTTGTTTGTTAAACATGATCCCGCAGCATCCATTACATTTTTACTTACAAAATTTTCAGATGCAATTAATTCTATACCATTTCTTTGTCTTAGATTCTCTTTATTAATTAATTCAGATATTTGTATGTCTTTTTTCATCGTTGTTTTTTTATTTTCATAGTCAAGAACAAATATAATTTTTTTATGAATAGACTAACTGATCTTTTTAAAATAAAATATCCTATAATTCAAGGAGGGATGGTTTGGTGTAGTGGGTGGCGTTTAGTTAGTTCAGTTAGTAATAATGGAGGTTTAGGATTAATAGGTTCGGGCTCAATGTATCCAGATGTTTTACAGTATCATATTAAACAATGTAAGCAGTCTACAGACAAACCATTTGGCGTTAATCTACCATTACTTTACCCAGATATAAATGAACATATAGAGGTTGTTTTAAAAGAGAAAATTAAGGTGGTTTTTACTTCTGCAGGAAATCCTATGACTTATACTAAATTGCTTAAGAATCATGGAGTTACCGTTGTCCATGTAGTAGCAAATAAAAAAAGTGCTATGAAGTGTATTGATGCTGGTGTTGATGCTATTGTAGCAGAAGGTTTTGAGGCGGGTGGTCATAATGGTTATGAAGAAATTACCACTATGTGTTTAATCCCACAAATTAAATCATTAATAGATGTGCCTTTGATAGCTGCTGGTGGTATAGGTTCTGGAGCCGCTATGCTTGCCGCGATGTCTCTTGGAGCAGATGGTGTTCAAATAGGAAGTGTTTTTGCTGCAAGTAAAGAATCATCTGCACATATTAATTTTAAAAATAAAATCCTATTAGCTAATGATGGGGATACAAAACTTACTCTAAAAGAAATTGTGCCTGTTCGATTATTAAAAAATGATTTCTATTATAAAATAGAGGATGCATATAAGCAGAATGCTAACAAAGAAGATTTAATTAATATTTTATCTAAAGGTAGAGCAAAGAAGGGGATGTTCGAAGGTGATGTTTCTAATGGAGAATTAGAAATAGGTCAAATTTCAGCTACTATTAACTCTATTAAGAGCGTTAAGGAGATTATAACAGAAATAATTAATGATTTCAATTCCCAAAAGAAGAGAATTTCAAAATTTAACTTATAGCTTGGGTATCTAAGTTTAGGTGTAGATTTCCAGATTAAATAAAATTAATTATTTGTAGATTTGTAAAAAAGTAAACTTGTGAAAAAATTATTTATTTCTTGTCTTTTTTTATTGTTTTCATTTAATTCATATTCATCCCATTTAATGGGTGGTGAGATTACTTGGAAGTGTATTAAAGCAGGTCCTGATATAGGAAAGTATATTTTTACAATGAAAGTATATCGAGACTGTTCAGGGATTACTGTTTCCACTCTAGCACAAACTATTCAAGTTTGGAATCACCCTACAGTTACAGACTTTACTGTTGATTTTATACTACAACAAGATGTTTCTCCTATATGTGATCCTGTTAATAGTGGAAATCCACAATTAAATTGTGCTGCTGGGGATCCTGGTTCAGTGGAAGAATATATTTTTGAATCATCACCAGTTCAACTTCCTGGTATTCCTCCTAATAGCGGATGGCAATTTACATGGGATAATTGTTGTAGGAATGCTGCTATTACAAATATCTTAAATCCTTCTTCAGAGGGATTTACCTTAAGAGCATCTATGTATCCATTTATTGATCCAACAACTGGTATTCCAACTCCTGCTGACCCATGTTTTGATTCTTCTCCCGAATTTAAGGAGCAACCTAAAACAATCTTATGTACTGGTTTTCCATTTTCATATAGTCATAATGCATTTGATGAAGAGCTTGACGAATTAATTTATTCATGGGGTGAGCCATTAAGTGATTTTCTTGGGGTTTATAATCCTCCAATTGATCCTCCAATTTTAAATTTTAATGCTCCATATAGTGTTTCCTCACCACTTCCTGGAGCTCCTGTGTTAAATCCTGTTACGGGAGAGATTTCATATAATGCTAATATAGCTGGTAATTTTGTTACATGTATAAAGGTTGAGTCTTGGAAATGTAATCAGTTAGTTGCTGAGATATATAGGGAGGTACAGGTTGTTTTGATAACTTGTCCAACAATGCCAGCGTCTCCAATTCCTAATAATCCACCACAGGTTTCGGCACCTTTTATTGATTCTGCTACTAGTTTACCTTCTTTTGATACAACAATTTTTGCTGGTTCATTAGTTACGTTTGTTATAGATGGAGTTGATGGAGATTTATACAATGGAAATATTCCTCAAGAATTGGTTATGGAGGTTTCTGGAGGTCAATTTGCGGATGATTTTTTAACAACTTCAAATTGTCTTAATCCTCCTTGTGCTACATTTAATAATGCCGCAGGTGTTCCTGCACCTTTTAGTAATTTTGGTATTGTATCAGGTATTTTTAGTTGGCAAACCTCGTGTAATCATATTGCTGCTTTAACAGGTTGTGGTCAAACATCCAATGTCTTTACATTTTTGATTAAAGTATATGATGATTTTTGTCCAGCAAATGGGATTAAATTTGCTACAATAAAAGTTACGGTATTACCTTTACCTATTGATATTTCACCTGATATAAGGTGTGTGTCTGTACAGGAGAATGGAGGTGTTAAAATTTCATGGCAACATATTCCTACTGCTCCTCCGAGCACAGTATATTCTTTGTATCATTCTAATAATAAAAATGGTCCTTTTACATTTGTTGATAGTATATATTATCCTGATTCTTCTTTTATACATAATTCTGTAAATGCAAATGCCGCGTCACAATATTATTATCTAACATCATTATCTTCATGCGCTGATGAATCGGACCCATCAGATACGTTGCAAACAATTTTACTAGACGTAAGCGCTATTAGTTCTGATACTGAAGGTGATTTAAATTGGAATTATATACATGAATCTAATCTACCAACATCAAATACAGAATTTGATGTATTTGCTTTAGATGGTAGTCTAGTTTGGCAAAATGTTGGAAACACCTCTGATAGTAACTATATTTTTCCTGCTCAGACATGTAATTCATTACAACAGTTTTATGTTTCTTTAGGAGATGATAATGGTTGTGTTTCTAATTCCTCAATTAATGGAGCAATTTTAAAGGATACAATAAGTCCTAACAAGCCATTAATTCATGATGTTTCAGTTAATTCTAATGGAAAATCAATAATATCTTGGTCTTCTTCATCTACTGATGTTGATGTCTATGCTATTTATATTTTAGATCAATTTGGAGCCTGGATTACACTTGATTCTGTTTATGGGTTTGCTAATAATTCTTATATATATAACGCTTCAGATGCAAATAATAATTATGAAACCTTTAGTATTCGTTCGATTGATAGTTGCGGTAATGCCAGTTCAAGAAGTATTGAGCATAATTCTATGAATATTACCTCTAAGATTAATATTTGTGATTTATCTATAGATGTTAGTTGGAATGAATATATAAATTTTAAAGATGATTTAAGTCATTATAAGATATATATAAATGCTACAGATTTAGGTGGTAATATAACATATGATTCCTTGAGGATTACAGAGTCTTTAGATTATAAAATTAACAATGTCCAGAAGGGTTATAATTATTACTTCTATGTAGCTGCTTTTAATGGTGATTCATCAATGGTAGCAATTTCTGATCAGGTAAATCATTTAATTTCACTTCCTTCTCAGCCAGATTATAATTATATTGATTATGTATCTGTTAATCAAGAAAGTAATAGTGTTGAGCTTAGTTGTCTGGTGGATAATCAGGCAATCATTGATCGTTATCTTGTGTTTAGGTCTTTTGAGGATGATTCAGTGTTTAGTGAAATAGGAAATGTCTCTTTTAATAATAGTTCATCTATTAAATACACAGATTATTCTGCTGAACCACAAAATTATTTTTATCAGTATCAGGTTTATCCTGTTGACACATGTAATAATGTTCTTCAAGCTCCTTCGGTATATCAATTATTTAATGATACATCATATGGACAAACTATACATTTAAAATCAGAAATTAATATAGATTATGGTGATAGCCCTATATATTTTGAAGAATATACAAATACTTTAACTTTTAATGAATATGAAAAATGGTTAGGTGAAGTATCAGAGTATCAGCTCTTTAGATCTGTAAATAGAGGAGATTTTGATGTCTTGCCATTATATGTTTTTGATAGAATTAATAATCCTGAAGAAGAATTAAAGTATATTGATATCGTTACTGAATTTGGTGATGGAAATGGGCGTTTTTGTTATTACATTAGAGCAATTGAAGGAAATTTAAATCCTTATGGTTCAGTTGTTGAAGGAAGTTTCTCAAATATTTCATGCGTTTCTCAGACTCCAATCCTTTTTGTGCCTACTTCTTTTACACCTAATGGTGATGAACATAATGAGGTGTTTAAACCAATTACTAATTTTGTTTCTGAAATTGGTTATGAGTTTTCCATCTATTCTAGATCTGGTGTTCAGCTTTTTACTACAAATGATCCTTTAAAAGGATGGGATGGAACGTATTTGGGGGAATTTGTTCAAAATGACAACTATGTTTATCATGTTTCCTATTTTAATGGTATTGGAGATTTAACTGAAAAAGTTCAAGTTTTTACTCTTATTCGTTAGATTTAATTGAGTTTTGTAAATAAGTATCTTCATTTCATACTATTTTTTGATCTAAATCGTTAATTTTGCAAACTTTTAGTTTATAAATTATGGAAAATAAAATGTCAAAGTTAAGAGAGGGTTTAACATATGATGATGTGCTTGTTGTTCCTGCATATTCAGAAGTGCTTCCTAATAATGTATCTACTCAGACTAAATTTTCAAAAAATATTAAATTAAATCTTCCTTTAGTTTCTGCAGCCATGGATACAGTTACTGAATCTCAAATGGCTATTGCTATTGCTCAAGAGGGTGGTATAGGAGTTTTACATAAAAACATGAGTATTGGAAAACAGGCTTCAGAGGTAAGAAAGGTTAAAAGATCTGAAAGTGGAATGATTCAAGATCCAATTACTTTAAGTGTTGATGCATGTGTTGGTGATGCATTTAAATTAATGAAAGAAAATAAGATTGGAGGTATTCCAATTGTTGGAAAAGACAATGTTTTATTAGGTATAGTAACAAATAGAGATTTGCGTTTTGAAAAAAATCATACGTTAAACATCAAAGAAGTTATGACATCTGACAATCTTGTGACTACTTTAATAAATGATTTGCAAAAAGCTGAAGATATTCTTAAAAATAATAAAATTGAGAAGCTTCCAATTGTAGACAAAAACAATTGCTTAGTTGGGCTAATAACTTTTAAGGATATTGTTAAAAACAGAATGCGTCCAAATGCTTGTAAAGACAAGTATGGTAGATTGAGAGTTGCTGCTGCTGTTGGCGTTACTGATGATGCAATGGAGAGAATTTCTACATTGATGGATGTTAATGTTGATGCAATCGTTATTGATACAGCTCATGGTCATTCAAAGAATGTTCTTGAGTTGTTAAAGCAAGTAAAATCTAAGTATAGTTCTATTGATGTGGTTGTTGGAAATATAGCAACAGCTGCTGCTGCTGAAGAGTTAATAAAAGCTGGCGCAGATGCTCTAAAAGTTGGTATTGGTCCAGGTTCAATTTGTACAACTAGAGTAATTGCTGGTGTAGGAGTACCGCAATTAACTGCTATAATGGATGTCTATGAGATTACAAAAAAACATAATACTCCTTTAATAGCTGATGGAGGAATTAGATATTCTGGTGATATAGTTAAAGCTATGGTGGCTGGAGCTAGTTCTGTTATGCTTGGGTCTATAATTGCTGGAGTGGAAGAAGCACCTGGAGAAACTATTATTTTTGAGAGTAGAAAGTATAAAACATATAGAGGAATGGGTTCAATTGATGCAATGCAAAAGGGCTCGAAAGATAGATATTTTCAAGAGCATGAAGAAGATTTTAGAAAATTAGTTCCTGAAGGGATAGTAGGTAGAGTTGCCTATAAAGGTAATTTATCAGAAGTTGTTCATCAAATGGTTGGTGGGCTAAAAGCAGGTATGGGATATTCAGGAGCTAAGAACATTAATAGACTAAAGGATGCTGAGTTTATAAAAATTACAGCAGCAGGTGTTGTTGAAAGCCACCCTCATGATGTAACAATTACTAGAGAAGCGCCTAATTACAGTAGATAAATATTTTAAGATGAAAAGAAACATATTATTACTATCAGTTTTACTTGCATTTAATGTCTTCCCTCAAGATATTTTACTTGAAATTGAAGATGACAAAATTACTTTAGAGGAATTTAAACATATCTTTAATAAGAATAATGATAATTCGAATATTGATAAGGCTTATTTAGATGAATATATTGAGCTTTTTATAAATTTTAAGCTTAAAGTAAAAGAAGCAAAGGAGTTAGGATTTGATACTGTTTCTACTTTTATAGATGAGTTAGAAGGTTATAGAAAACAATTAGCTAAACCTTACTTAAGAGATGATCAGTTTAATGAAGAGCTTTTTGATGAAGCCTTGGAAAGAATCCAATATGATATTAATGCCAGTCATATATTAATTAATATAAATGACGATAACAATGATGAGGCAATAGGTAAGATTAATGATATAAGAAGACAAATAGTAAATGGAAACATTTCCTTTGAGGAAGCTGCTGTTAAGTATTCAGATGATAAATCTGCAATTGATAATAATGGTAATCTTGGTTATTTTACAGCCTTTATGATGGTGTATGATTTTGAGTCTATAGCATACAATACTCAAATTGGTAATATATCAAAGCCAGTAAAAACTAAATACGGCTATCATTTAATTAAGGTTAATGATAAAAGATTAGCAGTCGGTGAAAGAAAAGTTGCTCATATAATGTTTAAAACTGCTAAGAATGCTAATCAGAAAATAATTGATAAAGCTTATCTAAAAATAAAAGAGACATATGATCTTTTAAGGAATGGAGATCCATTTGCTGAGGTGGCAGAAAAATTCTCTGAGGACAGGTCAACAGCTATTAAAGGAGGTGTTTTGCCATCTTTTGGAGTAGGGAAAATGGTTTCAGATTTTGAAGAACAAGCTTTTAAGCTTAAAGAGCTTGGAGATTTTTCACAACCATTTAGAACAGATTTTGGTTGGCATATAGTTATGTTAATTGAAGACTTTCCTGTTACTCTTAACGATGATTTGTATTTAAGCGTTAAAACTGGGATTGAAAAAGATTCTAGGAGTAAATTAAGTAGTGAATTTATGTCTAAAAAACTTAAGGATTTATATAAAATCAAAGTATATAAAGAAAACTTTAATTCTCTTAGAAGAGCAGCTGTAAAGGAGGTTAAAAAAAGAAATTGGGATGGTAATAATGTTATAAATTTAGATAAAGTGTTGTTTAAAATTGAGGATATGTCTTTTTATCAAAATGATTTAACTGACTATATTCTTAAGAATCAAAAAAATAACAATGATTTTGATATGTTATATCTAAATTTTCTTGATAAATGTTTGTTTGTTTATGAGGAAAGTCAGCTAGAAAAGAAATATCCGGAATTTAGAACCCTACTTAATGAGTATAGAGAGGGAATTTTGCTTTTTGATTTGACAAATAAAAATGTTTGGAAAAAGGCAGTTGATGATTCTTTAGGATTAAGTAGATTTTTCTCAGATAATATCGAGAATTATAAATGGGAAGAAAGAATTAATGCTTCTATTTATAAATGTGTTGATTTATCAACAGCTCGAAAAGTTAAGAGTCAACTATATAAATTAAATAGAGGTAGAACTGATAATAATAAGATTTTAGAATCTATAAATAATGGATCTCCCTTAAATCTTCAAATTACAACTAATAGATTTATTAGAGGGGAAAATGATTATATAGATAATATTTCCTGGAAAGTTGGTTTAAGTAAAGACATAAAAGATTCAGATGGCAGCTATGTTATTATTAATATTACTGAGGTGTTGCCAGCAGGTACAATGACGTTAAATGATGTTAAAGGAAAAGTAATATCTGATTATCAAAAACACTTAGATGCTAACTGGATTCTATATTTAAGAGATAAATATAATGTCTCATTAAATCAAGATTTATTATATACTTTAATTAGATAATTCAGTGAAATATTGTTTGTTAATTGTTGTTTGTTTATTCTCTTTATTTTCATGTAATAAAATTTCTTCAGATAATGTCCTTGCCAAGGTCAATGATGAAGCTTTATTATTAGAAGATGTAATTAATGAATTACCAATTTATATTACAGACACCAATGTATTTATTCAAAATTATATTAATGTATGGGTAAGAGAAAAAGCTTTGTTGAATCAAGCCCTGATTAATTTAGATGAGAACAGTAAAGGAATTGAAGAAAAAGTAAATAATTATAAAAATTCTCTCTTAATATATGAATATCAACAAAAATTAATTAATCAGAACTTTGACACTACAGTTGATTTTGATGAAATTACAGATTATTACAATATAAATATCAAAGAATTTAAGCTTGCACAAGACGTCTTTAAGGGTCGCTTTATTATTCTTGATAAGAATGCTCCAAACCTTAAGAGTCTATTTAAAATGTTTAAGTCTAATGATGCTGAAGAAATTGATGATTTAATTAGTTATTGCATGTTATATGCCTTAGAATATTATATTAATGATTCGTCATGGAGTTATTTTAATTCTATAAAACAAAAGCTGCCAGAAGGTTTCTCTGAAAAAGATGTTTTTTATTCAAAAAGAAAATATGATGTAATAGAGGGTGATAAATATCTTTATTTATTACTTTTAAAGGATTTTAAATTTAAAGGCACTACAAGTCCATTCTCGGTAGAGAAAGAAAAAATAAGGTCACTAATAGTTAATGAAAATAAAATTAATTATTTAAATAAGATTGAAGAAAATCTAGTTAACAGCGGAAAATCTTCAAATTATATAAAGATTTACTAGATGAAGAAAATATATATTTTAGTTATATTGTTGTTTTTTCAGAATATCCTTTTTTCTCAATCTATTGATAAGATTGAAGCTATTGTTGGAAGCGAAATTCTATTAACATCAGATATTGAAAATCAATATAACCAGTTTTTAAGTCAGGGAATTACAGATGCAGAAAATATTAGATGTGACATTGTAGATGAATTGTTGTTTCAAAATTTACTTGTTCATCATGCAAAGATAGATAGCACTATTAATGTCTCGAGTGAAGAAATAGATCAAGAAGTAAATAAAAGAATCTCGTATTTTGAAAGCCAACTGGGCTCATTAGATAAGGTAGAGGCTTACTTTAAAAGAAGTATTGAAAGTATTAATGAGGAACTTTCATTTGTTGTTAAGGATCAGTTTTTTAGTCAAAAGAAACAGTCTTCAATTATTGATGGTGTTAAGATAACTCCAAATGAGGTTAAAACCTTTTATAAAGCTTTAGATCAGATTGATATTCCTCTTATGCCTACACAAGTAGAGCTGTCTCAGATAGTAGTTTTGCCAAAGATTTCTCAAGAAGAGAAAAAACTTATTAAAGATAAGTTAAATAGTTTTAGGAAGAGAATATATAATGGTGAGGATTTTAAGGTTCTTGCTGCTTTATATTCAGATGATATTGCTTCTGCAAACAATGGGGGAGAACTAGGCTTTGTGAATAGAGGAGATTTAGTTCCAGAATTTGAAAGAGCCGCCTTTAAGCTTGGTAATGAAGAGATTTCTGAGGTTATTGAATCTAAATACGGTTTTCATATTATTCAAATGCTAGAAAGAAGAGGTGAACAGGTCAATGTACGTCATATTTTAATCAAGCCTAAATTTACTTCAACATCATTAAAAAATGCTAGTGATGATGTTAATAGAGTAAAATCTAAAATTGATAGTAATTATATAAGTTTTGATGATGCAATCAAAGAATATTCTGAGGACGATAGTAAAAATAATGGAGGTTTAATTATTAATTCATCTACTGGTTCTTCTGAATTTTCTTTAGATGAGTTAGACCCTACAATTAGATACATGATAGAAGATATGGAAATAGATGGTATATCTGATCCATCTTTAACTAAATCTAATGATGCAACACAAGCGGCTTACAGAATAATTAGATTAAATAGTAGAATTGCAGAGCACAAAGCAAATATTGTAGATGATTTTGATGTCCTAAAAGGGTATGCTCTTTCGGATAAAAAACAGAAAACTATTGATAAATGGATTAAAGATAATATTCCAAGTACATATATTAAAGTTTCTGAGGGATTGTCAGATTGCTCGTGCTATAAAAAATGGATGAATTAATAATGGAAGAAAATAATAATAATGTAGAGTTAGTTAAAAAATTTATTAACTCTTTTAATAACTTTAAAAAAGAGATAGGTAAGGTTATTATTGGTCAAAATCATGTGATAGATCAGGTTTTGATATCAATATTTTGTGATGGTCATTGTTTGCTAATTGGTGTCCCGGGTTTGGCAAAAACATTACTTATTAAAACAATTTCTGATTGTCTAGGCCTTAAGTTTAATAGAATTCAGTTTACTCCTGATTTAATGCCATCTGATATTGTGGGTTCAGAAATTTTAGATAAAAATCGAGAATTTAGATTTTTAAGAGGACCAATTTTTTCAAATATCATCCTTGCTGATGAAATAAATAGAACACCTCCTAAAACTCAGGCTGCCCTATTAGAGGCTATGCAAGAAAAGTCTATTACAAATTCTGGTAACTTATATCAATTAGATAAGCCATTTTTTGTTTTAGCAACTCAGAATCCAATTGAACAGGAGGGTACATATCCTCTTCCTGAAGCTCAACTTGATAGGTTTATGTTTAATGTGTTGCTAGATTATCCAAATTATGATGAAGAGCTTGATATTGTTAAGACTACTACTACTGAGGGTAACATATCTCTTAATAAGGTTATGCTTGCTGAAGATATTATTTTGTATCAAAAACTAATTCGCTCAATTCCAATAAATGATAATGTTTTAGAATATGCTGTTTCTTTAGTTTCTAAAACAAGACCTAATTCAGTTAATGCTGATGAGTTGGTTAATGAATATATTGAATGGGGAGCTGGCCCTAGGGCTTCCCAATATATTGTTCTGGCTGCTAAATGCTATGCTATTATTAATGGTAAATTTACTCCTGATATTGAAGATGTTAAGGCTGTTGCTAAACCAATACTTAGACATAGGATTGTAAAAAATTATAAAGCTGAATCTAAGGGGATGAGTGTTGATGATATTATTGATGCACTTCTATAATTATGATTCTTCCAATTGTTGCCTATGGTTCTAATGTTTTGAGAAAATCTTGCCTTGATGTTGATCCTTCATATAAAAATCTTGATGTTCTTATAGAAAATATGTTTGAAACTATGTATGCTGCAAGTGGTGTTGGTCTTGCAGCTCCACAGATCAATAAATCCATAAGATTGTTTATTATTGACACAACACCATTTAAGGATGATGAAACACCAGAGCATGTTGCTTGTAAAAAAGTTTTTATTAATCCTAAAATACTGTCTGTCTCTGGTGATTCATGGGTCTTTAATGAAGGATGTTTAAGTATTCCTGAAGTTAGAGAAGATGTTGAGAGATTATCAGATATAGTTATTGAATATTTTGACAATAATTTTAATAAAATTACTGAAGAATTTAGTGGTGTAAATGCTAGGGTTATTTTACATGAATTTGATCATATTGAAGGTGTCTTGTTTATTGATAAGATATCTCCTTTAAGAAAACGAATGATAAAAGGAAAATTGTCTGATATAATGAATGGTAAATTGAATACTCAATATAATATAAGAGTTGATAGATAATCTATTTTATATCGACAGTTAATTTCTTTGTGTTTTCAATATATCCAATTAGTCTATCTCCATTCTTAATTTTACCAACTCCAGAGGGTGTTCCTGTATATATTAAATCTCCAGTTCTTAGTGTGTAGAATCTAGAA
>Ga0206678_10002110_pt1 | contig 12769 bp, 10 predicted proteins | sample M180m12015metaG_FD_155453 | JGI IMG/M metagenome (GOLD analysis project Ga0206678, IMG submission 155453) | Ammonia-oxidizing marine archaeal communities from Monterey Bay, California, United States - M1 80m 12015 | ecosystem: Environmental > Aquatic > Marine > Intertidal zone | place: USA... | reverse complement strand
TTTCTTATGAAGTTGGGGTTAAGCAAGGATTTCGAATAGGATCCGTGAATGGGTTCTTGGATTTATCCGGTTTTTTGACTGAATATCAAGACATGTTGGAATTTTCACTGACGAGCTTTATTCCTCCGGCCTTTCAATCTATTAATGTCGGCGATACCAGAATCTACGGAGCAGAGGCATCTGTTCAGGGCTTTGGGAAATTAGGTGCAGTGGATGTAAGCTTTTTGGCTGGTTATACATTCATAGAGCCAAGGTTTATGGAGTTTGACACTACAGCAGGTCGGACTTTTTCTCCAGAGGCAACACAGGGGCAAAGAAACTACTCGAATTCAACGGTGAATTATAATATTCTGAAATACAGATTTAATCATACGGCTAAAGCAGATGTTCGTTTTGGTTTGAAGCGCTTCGATATTGGTGTTAATTACAATTATATGAGCTATATGGAAGCTGTTGATTTTATTTTTGAGTTTCTGATTGTGCCTGGACTTACAGAATACAGAGCTGCTAATACTCAAGATACGCATCTTTGGAATTTGAGGCTTGGTTATTCATTTAACGAAAAGGGTCGAATCTCCTTGGTTTGGAATAACATAACCAATATTGAATACAGTATGCGACCAGGTCTATTAGAAGCCCCTTCAAGCCTTGCAACCCGAATTGACTATACTTTTTAATTGATAGAATCTATGAAAGCCAAACAGCTTTTACTCTATATACTTATCGTATTGGCATCTGTTACTCATGCACAGGATTTTGGGCCAAATACTAAAATATCTTTGTTGACCTTTGGTCCTGGAAATGACCTGTATTCTAAATTTGGCCATTCAGCTATTCGCCTAAATGATCCTTCCCAAGGCTTAGATCTGTGTTACAATTATGGGACCTTTGATTTTGACACACCTAATTTTTATGGGAAGTTTGTAAGAGGCAAGTTGGATTATATTCTGTCTGTTGATAAGACGGCCCCATTGCTGCGCTATTACAAGCGAACAGGTCGAGAAGTAATTGAGCAGGATATTATCTTGGACGAAGTTGCTGTTCAAGGAATCGCCGCTTTTCTCATCGACAACTATAAGCCAGAGAATAGAACCTATAAGTATGATTTTTTTTATGACAACTGTGCAACTCGTTTAAGAGATATCATTGAGGACCAATTGGGCGAACAGATGGTTTATAAAGGAATCGCTGAATCGGATCGGGTATATCGAGATCTCTTAATTGAGAAGCTAGAGTCTGTGCCTCTTGTTTTGCTCGGTATCAATTTGATCTTGGGACCGAATACAGACAAAGCTGTTGATTTGAGAGGAGAAATGTTTTTACCCTCCTATTTAATGGATAACCTTGATCGTTATGGTCGTCATACAGATGGTGAAGTACTTATGGATTCTAAGAAGTTAGTATTTCCAGAACGACTTGAGTTTTCAGGTCCTTCAATTTTTAGACAGCCAGCATTGTATGTGTTTCTTCTGTTTCTTTTTTCTATTTATGCCTATTGGCGGGGTGTATTTACTGGCGCCTTAGATGTATTAGGGGTCTTTCTATTTAGTTTGAGTGCAACTTGTGGGCTTTTATTTTCTTTCATGTGGTTCGCTACTGATCATCAGACCACTTATATGAACCTAAATTTATTTTGGGCTAATCCCCTAAGTATTTATTTTTTGATTAAGATGTCGAAAAAGAAGGTGCCTAGTATAGTTCTAAACATACAAAAAGTGCTTTTACTCTTGGCATTTTTGTTCCTTGTAGTCCTGCCTTTGATTCAAATTGGAATAAGCCGTACAGTTTTAAATTTTATTGCCGTTCCTAAACATATACCTTTCCAAATTTTTGTTTTTTCATTGATTGGAATGCTTTGTATACAATACGCAAGATTTAAACCTCAAAAAAAGTAAGTCTTACTTGGTGGTTATAATGTATATAATTAATTTACATTTATAATGGTTTTGCCACTATTTGAATAGGGTGAAATGCAATGTTGCTTACTGTCGAAGCCTAAATATTAGTATTTTTCATGAATTTGGTCGTTACATATTCAAAAAATTGATTTATTCAGTTTTTAAAGATATTTATGATTAAATTATTTGAAAATACTCTAGAAGAGGTGTAACTACAAACCATTCCAACACCTAAAGCAAGCCCACCTATTCAGAATAGTCACATTTTGATTGTAACATTCCAATAGACAAGCAATGCAAAGATTTATTATATTATTCATTACATTAATAGGGTCTCTAAGCCTTTTGGGTCAGGAGATAATAACCGTAGAGCATGCATGTAATTTTCATGGTGCGGATAAGAAGGGTAGGATCTATGCCTATGAATCTGATCATCATGCCGAATTAGCATTGAGGAAGATCATGGAGTTTACGGGTCTCCCAGCAAATTTTGAATTAAAAGCTACCAATGTACCTAATGCCGCAGCGGCACTTCAGGGGTATAAAAGATATATATTCTATAATCAATCCTTTATGCAGCGTATCAGTCAGAGCACAAAATCAGACTGGACTGCTTATTCAATTCTTGCTCATGAGATTGGGCATCACCTGTCAGGACATACATTGAGTGATGACAATGATAGGCATGTAGTTGAATTGCAAGCAGATGTTTTTTCAGGTTATATCCTGTATCAAATGGGGGCAACACAACAAGAAGCTCTGTTAGCACTGAATGAACTTGCGGATGATATAGAGACACCTACACATCCATCTAAGAACGATAGGAGGTTGGCTGTTATTTCTGGATGGAATAAGGCAAAGGATCATTTTGCTAAAAAGCCTGATTTTGATCGATCAGCAGCAGTAAGTAAGAATTTCTCTGTTGTTGAAGAAGCTCAAAAGCAGAATCAAGGTGCTGCAGAAAAAACAGTTGTAGAGAATACAGGTTTGAGTTACAGCAGCCCATTTAGCGTGAATAAGGTATTTACAAATGTAACTGAGTCAGGAAATGTAGGAATGCGAGTAAAGGTTCAGATTCGAGATGAGGATCTATTGTCTGGAGATTATAAATGTGTTGCCTGGTTTTATAATGAAGAGGGTCAACGTTTAGAGGACAAGAACGGCAAATTTAAATCTGGAAACAATCAGGTTTCTGCAGGGTCTGACTTATATATGAGTGGCAACGGTCTTTCTGGACATTGTGATATATTTATCCCGTATGCAGAATTGCATCAGGGAGAGGGCTTCAATCTTTCTCAATTTAAATTGGGCTTGTTTAAGAAAAGAAGTAATGGCTCATTTGAGCGAGTTTTTGTGGATAATAACTTCACAGACTTTGAGTATTTCAATATACATAAAGAAGTTCTTTGTGATGTTGAGTACTCCAGAGTAGAAATAAATAAAAGTAGAGGAGAAGTAGACGGTTTGGAGGTTGTTGTGAAAGCGAGTATGAAGAACATGAGTGAAGATGAATTTATGATTGTAAGCTGGTTCTATGATGAAAATGGGAATCCACTTATAGATGTAAATGAGAAGTTTTCATCAAGCGGCACAGTTGTAACCTATGAATCTTTTAAATATGAGGGAACCGATAATATGGCCTTTAATTTGTTTATTCCGTATGATGAATTTCATCTTCCATCCGGAGATCATCATCTTCAGTATAGACTCGGAATTTATAGGAAATCAAATGGAAAACTAGAACTAGTTAAGAAGGAAAAAGTAATGAAATCTTTCGTACTCTTTAATTAGTAACTATTTTTCTATATCTTAAATAAACATATATTGAGACCGTGTACTTTTGTGCACGGTTTTTTTGTCATGTATGGTATATGATTGTCAGTTTCTTTTATATATAAATTTTTCTTTATTAATTTTGGCAATTCTTAAATATGATCATAAATCCCCTTAAATGAAGAATCTCATATTGTTTGTATTGGTAATCTGCTCAAGTTCCCTCCTTGCTCAGCATAGGATTACTGGCTACGCTGTTTTTTATGCGGATTATTTCCAAGGTCGAAAAACTGCTAATGGAGAAATCTATGATGGCATGACCTACTCTGCAGCGTCAAGAAATTTTCCTTTTGGTACGATTCTAAAAGTAAGCAGATTGGATGAAAGAGGCCAAGAAACTAGGGAAGAAGTGTATGTTCGAGTAAATGATCGAGGACCCTTTGCTAAGGAATGTCCCGAATGTATTTTAGATCTTTCTTGGATAGCTGCAGATCAAATTGGTCTAACTTTAGACGGTAAAGCAGCCGTAATAATTGAAAAGGTAGGGTATTCTAAGAATGCCATATCTGGTCCACTTAGAGATTATCAAAAATCGGATAAGCAGAAAACTGTTAATAATTCGAATCCGAACGACCCGATTAATAGTTATTCTTACAAAGCTAGATCCGCTACTTACCCGGAAGCCAATGGGCAGACAACAAGAACCTCTACTTCATCAAGTTCTAATTTTATCTCTGGAGGATCTCAATTGCGGTCAAAGGGAATAGAAACTGTAGCTGAAGAAGAACAGGTGGTTCTATTTGGCTATAATTCTGCTTCAGCAGTTATTCCTGAAGTGGAGGCGAATACTGGGTTTGAATATTCCAATGTTTCGGAAGGGTATGGGATACAGTTAGCTTCTTATGTGGATAGAAGCAATGCAATCCGATATCTTCAAAGTCTTGATAGTAGAGGAATGCAGGATGTATTTATAAAAACGATAGATTTGGACTCCAAGCGTTATTTTAAAATTATAAAGGGTAATTTTCCAACTAGAGGAGAGGCAGAAAAGGAATTGTATCGACTAAATCGAGATACAAAACATAGAGGCTTCATCTTACTGCTTTCCAAATAATATGTGTCGTTATCAGAAAAAATATTGAAAAACGAAGTTTATATAGCTATATTTAGAGTGTACATAACTATTGTTATGTCCCTCTTGCCAAGAAAAGGTGCATTTATGCACCTTTTTCAATTTTATAAAGCTTCAATAAGTTGGATTACGTAGTCAATGGATGCTTCAAGGTCAAGCTGAGAATTGTCAAGAAGATGTGCATCTTTTGCCTGTTTAAGCGGGCTGTCAGCCCTTGTAGAGTCAATGTGGTCTCTTTCGTTTAAGTTCTGAATTACTTCTTCTAGACTGATGTCTATACCTTTTGCCTTCAATTCTTCAAATCTTCTGTGAGCTCTTATGGAGGCTTCAGCAGTTAGAAATATTTTTAATTCTGCTTCAGGAAAAACGACTGTTCCAATATCTCTGCCATCAAGTACAACAGATTTATCTTTTCCCATTTCTTGTTGCTGGCGAACTAGGTCACGACGAACAATTGATAATTCTGCGACAGGACTAACCATACTAGATACTTCCATTGTTCGGATAGCATCCTCAACATTTTTGCCATTAAGGAAGGTCGTGTTTTTACCTTCAATGGATTTAAATCCAATTTGTATATTGTTTAATGCAGCTGCAACTTCAGCTTCATTTGAGATGTCAATATTTTTTGATTGGAAATAGAGGGTGCAGGCTCTGTACATAGCACCAGTATCTATATAGCCGTAAGCAAGCTTTTTGGCCAAGGCTTTTGCTAAGGTGCTTTTTCCACAAGAAGACCAACCGTCAATGGCAATGATAATTCCTTTATCCAAACTCTATTGATTTTAATCATTCAAATTTATGATAAATTGGGAACAGCTGTTGAGTGGGCCTCAAATACCAGCTTTATTAAATCCCCATAATTTACAGGCTCGAAGGTATCTAGATTTTGGCTGTTTAAAAAGTTAGATTCACACAAAATATTAAATTCTTTTTCCACGGATACAGGAAGTTTACTGAAATCCTGACGCTCCCAATGATTTAGAACTTTTATAAGTTGGCTTGCTCTCTTAGGGAGTTTTAGGGTTTCACTGGTTTGGAGTTTTCGTATTTGTTCAATTTTTGCAGTCAATAAGTAGCGATTTCTAATGGACACTAACTCAATAAGATTTATTTGCAACTTCAAAACTTTATTGACATCAGTTGACCGCATTGTAATCCGTGTTAGGTCCTCCATACCATCAATGGTGGCGTACTTATTTGTCTTATTTATAGGGGTTAAAATATTCTGTTTTATTCTAAAATATTGAAGCATATAATAATAAACTTCCAGCTTTGCAGAAGAGGTTATCTTTATTGAATGTTCGAAAATAGGACTAATCATATTAAATGACCTAATGGCAGCCTCAATCTCATTTTGCTTCAAAAGGTGGCTAATGAGGCTTAGAGTAAGATGCTCTTTTTGATGGTAATTGAATCTCTTATTTCTTATATGAGCGGACAATTCTTCCAAAAGTTTGTCTGTTTGCAGTGTCTTACTCTGAGCTATGAAGTTCCAATTGATAAAGTAATAGAGATCTTCGGTCCTCAGATTTTCCTTTTTATTCTTCTCAAAAAAGACATTACATAATGTGGTGATTTCTTTGAAGGCTCCCTTTAGACCGTGCTTTATGATCTTATTTTGATAATACGTCTTGAGTGCCAACGGGGAAAAAGAGTTTTCCTTGGACACATATGCCTGTTGAGGCTTATCAGACAGGCTTGTCTTTAGTATTGGGTACTCGAATTTCAGTAATTGATTCAGTATTCTATGCTCGTTTATTAGTTCGAGTTCTATGCTTATGTTTTCTAATGCACTGCGTTGCTTTTCTGATACAAGCTCACTTTCTTTGAATAAGTTTTGCTTTATATACAAATCGGCAAGTAAGCTGCTAGATGAGAGTATACCTTGATGGTCATTGTGTTTTTCGGATAATAGTAGTGCCTTTTTGCATAGTCTTAAAGCGTTGGCGTGAGCTCCGATTGATCTGAATAAACTTGCTAAGCTGATGTTTCTTCTGATTTGTACCTCGGCTAAATAACTCGGTGGAAGTTTGAAACTACTTGGGTCAAGCAGTAATGTATTGTTTATGAGTTTGTTGTAGAATCTTGATTTTAGTTTCCGGTATTTTTCATTAATTGCTTTATCTCCATAAAGCATCAATGCAGCATCTTGATCTGATTTCACCTTACCTTTTTTCAAGCCGAAGTAGAACTTGAAAAACAAGTTGTCAGCTTGTTCAAGATGCTCTTGTTCCAAAAAATCGCTTTTTTGTAATTGCCTTTTGGAAATTATCTGAAGAAGTTCACTCAGGTATTTCATGATTCATCACTTGAAAGAATGTAACACCTAATCAAAGCATATTTATTAGTATAAGTTCCAAAAAAAAAGCCGTCTTTGATTTAAGACAGCTAATTTTTTTTCTTGTTCTGAGGTTAGTATTCGTCTTCATTGAAGAGGAAATCATCTTTCCTTGGATAATCAGGCCAGATATCTTCGATACCTTCATATACCTCACCTTCGTCTTCCATTGCCTGAAGATTTTCTATAACCTCAATTGGTGCTCCCGAACGGATTGAGTAATCAATAAGTTCGTCTCTAGTGGACGGCCATGGCGCGTCTTCTAAGTGATAAGCAAGTTCTAATGTCCAATACATACAAAAACCAGTTTTGACTTAATTGTCTTTTGAATTATGCATACTGCAATAACAGGCAAATGTATAAAACTTACCCATTGGTTGCAATAGTAAAAAAAATATTCCTTATAAAATATTTTTTTGATTCTAAAAAGCTAATATTAATTAGTTCCTTTGAACTTATTGATAATTGAAAATGTACACTAAAAAGTTTAACTAAATCGATTTTTTTTTAAAATTTTAGCATTTTGGTTAGGCGCCATACAGTCTGGAAGCAAATAATATAGGCAGTTTTTCGTTATTTTTTAGCTCGTATTTATGCAATCAATAGTTTTGGAATACTATATAATTATGAGAAAAAACACTAATTATTACAACTTACCAATGAGATTGACAACATTAATTTTGTTTGTACTTTTTCTTCCTCTTTTTTTGTTAGGGCAAAGTGAAGATGCAAAAAGGTATGCTGAGGAATACGAAAAAAATATTCAGAAAAGTCAAATTGACGGGATTTATATTCCTAAGGATATGGCAGATGCATTCATTGAGCTGGACAGACTTACCAGCAGGGAGAATAAAGCTAAGTTTATTAGCCTAAATGAAAAAGAAGCTTCTAAGCGGTTATTCTTTAGTTTGGGTCGGTGGATTACAATTAAATGGCAATTTTATGAAGGCTCTAGGTTTTCTCATTATCTTAAGACTGCTGGTTTGAAACATCCAGATGACATGACATTTTTTGTTATGATAATGTATCATAGGCATCTGACGAAAGCTCCCCTTGATGTAAAGAAACTGATCGATCAATTGAATGATAAAACTTTTTTTTCGGAAGAAAATAAATCAGATCAATAGGATGGAACCTTGCTTTTAGAGTAGTTTAAGTATATATACTCTTAAAAAATGAAATCCTTTTTTGACAATTTTGCGATATATAAACATACTTTTATAATATTGTGTTTTTAAAGTTTTGCACACTACCAAATTGCACTTATGTCTAAGCATCTTGTAATCGTGGAGTCGCCAGCTAAGGCGAAGACCATAGAAAATATATTAAAAAAGATAGATGATAACGACTATGTCGTAACATCTTCTGTAGGACACATTAGGGATCTACCGAAGTCTGGAGATGCTATAGACGTAGCCAACGGCTTTAAACCTAAATATGTCATATCTCCTGAAAAGGCCAAAACCGTGAAGGAACTGAAAAGCCTAGCTAAGAAGGTTGATGAGATCTTACTTGCGACGGATGAAGACCGAGAAGGAGAAGCTATATCCTGGCATTTGTGTAAGGTTCTAAAGCTGGATGAAAATACAACTAAACGTATTGTCTTTAGGGAAATTACGGCTCCTGCCATCAAAAAGGCAATTGCTAATCCTAGGACTCTAGACCTTTCTCTAGTTGATGCCCAACAAGCAAGACGCCTTTTAGATAGACTCGTTGGATTTGAATTATCTGAAGTATTGTGGAAAAAAGTAAAAGGTAATCTATCCGCTGGTCGTGTGCAGTCTGTAGCGGTAAAGCTTATCGTGGATAAAGAACGGGAGATACAAAAATTTGATCCAACAAACTTTTATAAAGTAGAAGCTTTATTCAATGTTGAAAATCAACATGGAAAGCAAGTAGAGCTTAAAGCTGAGTTGAAGCGTAAGATTGATAATAAGGAGGAAGCACATAGTTTCTTAGAGACCTGTAAACTGGCTTCTTATTCTATCAATAATATCCAGGTAAAACCGTCTAAGCGTAAGCCACCAGCTCCATTTACAACATCAACCCTTCAGCAAGAAGCCAGTCGAAAGCTTGGTTTTGCTGTAAAGCGTACGATGTCAGCTGCTCAGTCTCTATATGAAAAAGGTTTTATAACCTACATGCGTACGGATTCTATTACTTTGAGTGATGTGGCACTTAGTGCAATAGAAAAGCAAGTGGTTGCTGATTATGGTGAAAAGTATCATCAATTCAGAAGATTCAAAAATAAAAATCAGAATGCCCAAGAGGCGCACGAAGCAATACGTCCTACCTATATTGATCGCAAAGATGCACCTACCGACAGGGATCAAAAGCGTTTGTATGATCTAATTCGTTTACGAACTTTAGCTTGTCAGATGTCTGATGCGATTATTGAAAAAACGATAGTGGATGTTGGCATTTCAACAAACAGGGATGAAGTACTTGTAGCTGAGGGGCAAATGATAAAGTTCGATGGCTATCTTAAAATATATCTAGAGGGTAAGGATAATGACGATGAGGATACTAAAGGCATGCTTCCTCCATTGCGAGAGGGTCAGGCACTTAGTTTCACAGTTATGACTGCGAAGGAACGCTTCACAAAGGCAGCAGCAAGATTTACTGAAGCTACTTTGGTTAAGAAGTTAGAAGAACTTGGTATAGGAAGACCTTCTACTTATGCATCTACGATTGGCAAAATCATGGAGGTTGGTAGAGGATATGTTGTAAAAGACAGTAGGGAAGGGACAGATCGTCAGTTTCAGACTATCACCTTGTCTTCGGATGATTCAATAGCCGAAACTCAAAATACAGAACGTACAGGTGTCGTAAAGAACAGATTGTTCAGCACAGACATGGGGATCGTTGTTACCGATTTCCTCGAAAAGCACTTTGATAATATCATGAACTTTGGTTTTACCAAAGAGATGGAAGAGCGTTTTGACTTGATTGCTTCAGGTAAAGAAAATTGGGTTGAAATGCTAGAAGGTTTCTATCATTCATTCCATAATACAGTATTAGAGACTATAGAGAAGGCCGATCGTGCTTCCGGAGAACGTATCTTAGGAAAAGATCCTGAAACAGGTAGAACAGTGCTCGTTCGAATGACCAAGTTCGGAAGGCCAGTCGTGCAGATTGGTAAACCAGAAGAACTAGGGGAGGAGGAGAAGCCAAAATATGCAAACTTGAAAGCAGGGCAGTCTATGGAGGAGTTAACTGACCTAGAAGAAGCGCTAGATCTTTTCCAACTGCCTAAGTCTTTAGAACCCTATAAAGGAATGGAGGTAACTGTTGCCTCTGGAAGATTTGGACCATATATCCGATTCGGAGAAAAGTATGTTTCAATTCCAAGGACAATAGATCCTATGACTATTGGACAAGATAAAGCGGAGGAATTGATTGAACTAAAGATACAAGAAGATGCTCCAGTAGCCATTTATCAAGAACTACCAGTAACTCAAGGTAAAGGACGATTTGGGCCTTTCTTGAAATGGAATAAGATGTTCATCAACATATCTAAGAAGTATGATCCTGACAACTTAAGTACAGATGAAATAAATGAGCTAATAGCAGCAAAAGTAGAGAAAGAAGCAAATCGTTATATTCATCGTTGGGCTGATATAGACTTAGCAGTCGAAAATGGCAGATGGGGACCTTTTATTCGATTCAAAAAGAAGAGTATAAAACTTCCTAAAAATGCAGAAGGTAAGCGAATGACAGCAGAAGAGGCAGTAGACCTTACTTTAGAAGCTGTAAAAGCATATGTGTCAGAGGAGATTCCTAATGCATTTGGTAAAAAGAAAGCAGCGCCCAAGAAAAAGGCTCCTGCAAAGAAGAAAACGACAACAAAAAAATAAAATAAAGCCGGTCCTGCACCGGCTTTATTTTTTTTGAGCAACAAGTGCAAATACATGCGGAAAGTTTTCCTGCGTAATTCCATATACATATCTACCAGGGACACGCTCAAACATATTCTCAAAACAGTTGTATGGCGAATAGTCGTACTCTTTGATTGTATTTAAGTCTAGACCACTATTTATTAAAGCCTGTATAACCTCTGAAAGTGAATGAGTCCAGAAATACTCTTTGAATTCAATAGCAGATTCGGTATCCGCATAAGTTCCTTTCATAGTCTCCTCATAGGGTAGTCCTCTATTGAAATAACTATATTCTAATTTGTGATTTTCCCAGTTGTACATGTAGATGACCGGATGGAATTCTGCCAAAATTAGTTGACCATCTTTTTTTAGGCAATTTGAAATGATAGATGCCCATTTGTCTAGATCAGGGAGCCAACAAATCGCACCGTATGATATAAACACAAGGTCATATTTTTCATCAAGAAAGTCAGGAGTGTCGTAAACATTTGCACAAATGAACCTTGCATCAAGGCCAAGCTTATCATTCAAGTCTTTTGCTTTTGCTATGCTTGTTTCTGAAATATCTACTCCAGTAACTTTTGCGCCCATTCTAGCAAGACTCAGGCTATCTTGACCGAAGTGACATTGCAGGTGTAAAATGGATTTATCTTTGACATTAGGCAACAATTCAAGTTCAATTTCTTTAAGACTATTTTTTCCACGGAGAAAGGCATCCATCTCATAGAATTCAGATGCTATATGGACCTTTGTGCGACTATCCCATAGAATCTTATTCGTTTCGAAGTATTTTTTCATGTTTTCTTGTGAATTATTTAACCAATTGGGTATTTATGCATTTACAATATAGTATAGAATTAAAACTTAAAAGATATGGCAGACGAAAAACAAGGTAATAAGTTAAATATTGAGATACCAGAGGATATAGCTGAAGGAACCTATTCCAACCTGGCTATAATATCACATTCAAATTCAGAATTTGTCGTTGATTTTGTAAGATTGGTGCCCAATGTGCCAAAGGCTAAGGTAAAGTCAAGAGTGATTCTTACACCTGTGCATGCTAAGAAATTGCTTCAGGCCTTAACAGATAATGTAAATAAGTTTGAGGCTCAATTTGGAGAAATTGATGCAAACAAGGGTGGAAATGTACCTCCATTTAATTTCAATACGCCTAAAGCAAAGGCATAAAAAAAATCAGCTTACCAATTGGTAAGCTGATTTTTTTTTAAAACAAACCATGTTGGTTTGGAGGTTGAGCAATTTTAAGGTGCTCGTAAGCTTTTGGTGTTACTATTCTACCACGAGTGGTTCGCTGAATAAATCCTTCCATAATCAAGAAGGGCTCATGTACCTCTTCTATTGTTCCGGCTTCTTCTCCAACAGCTGTTGCGATGGTTGATATTCCTACAGGGCCACCATTGAATTTATTGATGATAGCTTTCAGTATTTTGTTGTCCATCTCATCCAGACCATAGTTGTCTACGTTAAGTGCTGTCAGACCAATCTGAGAAATTTCTTGGTCAATGGTTCCATTTCCTTTAATCTCTGCAAAATCTCTAACTCTTCTGAGAAGTGCATTCGCTATTCTTGGAGTTCCACGGCTTCTGCCTGCTATCTCATTTGCTCCAGCTTCCTCAATAGGTACTTTTAGTATATTTGCGGATCTAAATATGATCTTCTTAAGTGTTTCTTTATCGTAATAATCCATGTGGCAGTTAATGCCGAATCGTGCACGCATAGGTGCCGT
>Ga0206678_10002104_pt1 | contig 12793 bp, 11 predicted proteins | sample M180m12015metaG_FD_155453 | JGI IMG/M metagenome (GOLD analysis project Ga0206678, IMG submission 155453) | Ammonia-oxidizing marine archaeal communities from Monterey Bay, California, United States - M1 80m 12015 | ecosystem: Environmental > Aquatic > Marine > Intertidal zone | place: USA... | reverse complement strand
CATCTTTGGGTATGGGATGGTTCACAATGGATAGATGCTGGACTTATTCAAGGACCCGCAGGAGCAGATGGTGCAGATGGAGCAGATGGTGCAGATGGTGCTCCCGGCTCCTCTGGAGCAGATGGTGCAGATGGTGCTGATGGTGCAGATGGTGCAGATGGTGCAGATGGTGCACAAGGTCCAGCTGGAACGATGCCCGTGGTTAAGGAAATGATTGTTACTGCACCTATTATGGATTTCTTCATAGATGGAATCCAGGATGGATCTGTAACTCTTTATAGAGGATTTACTTACACATTTGACCAATCAGATTCAAGCAATGGATATCATCCTCTAAGAGTTTCAACTACTAGTGATGGAACACATGGTGGTGGTTCTGAGTATACTAATGGTGTGACCTATACTGGTTATCAAGGCTCGAATGGTTTACTGACATTCACAGTACCATTAGATGCTCCAGATTCTATGTATTATTACTGTGCTAATCACGCTGGTATGGGTGGAACAATAACTATTGATTCACTAGGTAGTGTTTCCTAGTTAAGAAAAAGAATTACCTTGTAAGTAATTCTTCAATAACTTCTGAAACTCGTCTAGAATGACTTTGAGACGAAAGGTCCATTGTAGCGATTTTTTCACGCCCAGCTTTTGCCCACCTTTTCCTAGTTTCAACTTGCATTGCTTCGTTAAGTGCCTCTTGCCATTCAGCAGGATTGTCTCTAGGTAGTAAGCGTCCATTTACTCCATCTTCTATACTGTCTCGGAAGCCGCCCTCATCAACAAAGAGTGCCGGTGTACCTACTGCAAAGGCTTCGATGGGAGTTAGTCCAAATGGCTCTCCATGGGCCATACTCACAACAGCAACAGAGCGTCGCATCATACCAGTTAGTTGTAGATTTGAAAGACGAGGAGGGGTCCAAAATCGAACCCCACGAGCATCTGCATGATCACGTAATTCTTCGAGTTCCTCAAAACTTCCTCCACCAACTAACACAAGCCCTAATCCACTTCCTGTCAGCATAGAGATTGTTTCCCATGTTCCCTTTACCCATCCTGATTTACCAATGGTCGTAACCCATGGAGGTTCTGGCAATTCGTTAAGTTCAATCCATTCTTCATTTTCTTCTTTGGTTGCTTCTGGTGTAAATTCTGAGAAATCAACACTTGGATAAATAATGTCTGCTTCACAACCATACACGTCCTGAATCCGGCTAGCACAGTAACTTGAATTACCACTAATTCTACTCCTCTGGCGTTTGAGTAAGTTTTTGATTACTCGTAAGTCGTCACGTTTTGCCTTTGAAAGCGCCAACTTTGTTATCCTAATATTTCGTTTTGGTTCACCTTTAACATCTAGGTGTAACACATCTTCGTAAAGCCCTCTATGAGGTTCATGCATATGGAAATGGAGGGCTTTCTTTTTTGGGATATGGCGTATTAATCCAAATGATCCATCACCACTAACAATGTGAACGGCATCAACTTCATTGATAACTTCCCTAAGTCCTGAAATTGCTTTCCATGATTTTTGAGATGCTTTCAAATCTCGATTCAATATTTTCGCGACGACGCCTGTAGATTGTCTCCATACAATATCTGGATAAAGAAGAGGGATTGAGTGTTTTCGCACACAATTTTTGAGTTCTTTACTTGGTTGAAGCGTTGCAACAGTAATATCGAACTCTTGCGCTAATGCTGGTAAGTTACGAATTAGGTCACGCTCCGCGCCTCTCATGGCCTCGAAAGTAGCCTTAGCCACGAGCAACCGCCTGCGGCCGCTAGCCTCGGCATTGCCAGTCATTGATGACCCATCCCCCGTCTTCGTTTAAGTCCAATACGCCTTGCTGAGTTCGTTATGAGACGGGTGGTACTAGCTAGAGGGGCCGCCCTTCCATCTAATACAGGGCTCGGGCGTGCCCATCAAGCAATTGAAGCAAATCTGCAAAGAGCATTAGTTCCAAATTGGACAAGAATCAAAACAATTCAGCACGGAATTATTTTTGGAGCAATATTCCGATTACATAGGCGTTGGTTCAAACATCCGAAGGTTGTTTCTGAGGAATTAATGAATACTCAGGCGGATATTCTACACATCACCGATCAAGAACAAGCCCATTTAGTTCCAAAGAATAGTGAAATCCCAGTCGTGGTCACCGTTCATGATTTATTCAATATTTGTCCAAGATTAATCGAAGGTAGCGATGTGCCAATTCCGGTTGGAGAACCTAATCCCGGAATCATTCGAGGAAGAGATATTTCCAAACTCAGAGCGGGGCTATCTCGAGCTGATTTGTTAATCTGCATCTCTGATATGACACTTAGGGAGGTCGTCAAAGAGTTCCCTGACAAACCAGTTGCTCTTGTTCGTAATCAAGTTGAGGTCGATTACTGGAGTCCGGAGAAAAATCCTCAACCACGTGAATTATTAGCAGAATATGATGATGATTCTAAGTGCCTAATTATTACTATCGGAAGTGATGAACCTCGAAAGCGACTATCCTTTGTAAGACAGATTCTGAATAATTTACCCGAAGAAGTAACTCAGGATATTAATCTCATTAACATAGGTAGTGAAGTGAAGTTGAATGAAGAGCAATTGGTTGCTGCCTTCCAGCATGCTGAATTACTTCTCTTCCCAAGCGCAGGCGAAGGTTTTGGATACCCCCCTGTAGAGGCGATGGCCGCTGGTTGCCCTGTTTTGGCATCAAATTTACCAGCTCACAATGAGATAATTCCCAAACATTGCCTACTTTCGCCTACAGATATCAGAGCATGGACTGAAGCTATTGAGAAGATTCACGCCGAATGGAGAAGAGCGGGAGGAGTTCCTCGACATCCGGATGAGGGATTAATGAATCATGTTGGTAGTTTACTCAGTCCAACAACCCACGGTTCCGCATTAGCTAGAGCCTATGATTTAGCAATCTCAAATCATCAAATCGAGACTAAATAATCTGATGTTTGACACTGAATGAAAAGAATACAATTCAATCAGTTAATTCCGCCCTTCTCATAGCGGCGAGTCCACTTGAGTCGGCGCGGATTGCGCTTAAGCTTCAGCATATTCTTGCGTGCCTTGCTGTCCTTAAACCAAAAGACAGTTCCATCACGCTTGATGAACATCATACCAGTACCTGGCTCGATTTCTTCATGAGTAAAGTTGCAAACTCTTCGCTCTGGCATTTCAAACACCTCATCGAGCGCTGAGTCGACGCGCCTCGCGGCCCGTATCTTTCAGCATTAGTACGTCTCCGACCCTTACTGGACCTACGACGTTTCGAGTAATTATGCGACCTATGTCGCGGGGGTTTGGTGCGTCGTTGACGCGAACCTTGACTTGAGTAGCTTCACCGGTCATTCCGGTTCGGCCAACAATTTCAACGACCTCTGCGGGCCATGCATCTACTTCTGCCATTTTACTTCCTCCGTATTCACTGATTCAGCCTATTCAAGCAGAGAGGGTCTCAAAGTGTCCCTTGACTTCGTTGAATCGGTCTGTGGTGTCCTTTGAGATGTCCATCACTGCGATAGCTGCAGTTCTAGTTCCAACAGGCATACCTGCTGCTTCTGCTAAGTAAGCTTGATCTTCAACGTAAATGAATGGAATTGATTTCTCCTTACAAATCATAGGTATGTGTGCTAGAAGTTCACCAGGGTTGACATTTTCTGCCATAATGACCATCTGAGCAGAACCTCGCTCAGCTGCCTTCGTAACTTCATTTGCTCCCTTCTTTAGGGAACCTCGTCCATCCTTTCCTAGGGCCTTTACCATTTCATAGACTTGCTCTTGAACGTCTTGCGGGGTTTCGTATGCTATGTGTACACTCATTGGAATCACTCCTCATGTGGGTAGTCCGGCGCACGGCGTGGCCGATATAAACGCAGCGGATTACCTAGGGTAGTGAATGCCCGTGGTCACTGTAACAATTTCCTAAGGCCGCGAGCGAGTGCAGGAGCTGAACTAACAACTGCTCGAGGGTTTGGTAATGAGTCAGAACTATGGACACCATCAACATGATTTGCGAGTCTGGAGATTGCTCCTGCAGTGAACAAACCATGTGTGCAAGCCGCATGGACAGCGGTAGCGCCCTGTCTTCGAAGAGCATCACTTGCCCGACAAATTGTACCTCCCGTACTAATCATGTCATCAACAATTGCCACAACTTTGCCATTGACATCCAAATCTTTTGGTTGATGTTCAATTGTATGAGCATCAATTCTAGTCTTCTCTAGATAGCTAAATTCACATCCCATCAGATTGGCCACTTCTGTCGCTCGTGCAATCGCACCCTTGTCAGGACTAAGAATAAAGTCAGGTGAGACATTTTCCGTTAATCTTTCAGCGATCTCTGACATTGCACTGACAAATTCCACCGGCACAGAGAGGTTCTCAAGTATTGCCGGGGCGTGAAGGTCGAGTATTGCAATGCCGTCACAGCAACGTGCCAGCATTTCTCCGATTACTCTAGCTGAAATTGCTTCTCCTGGTGAGAATCGCTTATCTTGTCGTGAATAACCATAGTATGGAATCGCTAGATAGATTCCTTTTCCTACATCTGGCAAGCTCTGTGGTTCCTTTCCTTTGTAATTTGACAGATTACCTCTTCGAACGTCGCCAATTGCTTCAAGCAACAGAATCGTCTCCAAAATTCCTGAATCAGGGTAAGTGTTTGAGACAAAAACCACCGGCTCTGCGCGCACGGCCTCTATTGAGTCGTATGGAACACGAACATATCCCTCTCCATCTGGGAATCGACGGCTTTCCAGTGCAACGAATTCCATCTCTAGTAGTGGAGCCAAGGCCTCGCCAATCGCTCGGCCTGAAGAGCCACTCACAACGGGCATATGCAAGCGTGGCGAGCAGCGAGTCCTTGATGACTTCTCCGATTGCGAGGCTATTGCCTCAATAGGGCAGGGTCACCTTCAAAATGGAGACGCTTCTCGCCGACTCTGCTCAAGGGCGTGTAGCTTAGTTTGGCTGGAGCACCCGGCTGATAACCGGGAGGTCACAGGTTCAAATCCTGTCATGCCCACCACTTTCTCTGCTAATTCGTCGATTTAGATGTATTTTTCACAATTCTCTCAGTAATTTCTTGAACTGGATAAGAGAAAAGAACGATATGACTGGGTCAAGATGGCGTAATATGCAGAAACCTCAGAGCCTATCAGAGGCGGTCTTCGGGCCGATTACCTTTCCTTCATCCAGTCCCTTTGAGATTCATCATATCTTATGTAAATTAGATGAAGCTCCCGAACACCCAGTCTTTGGCTCTTTATTGATTCCAGAATTTCCTTCTGAAGAGCCGATGCCTTGTGTTATCGCTGTTCATGGGAGTCTAAATTGGGGCGGCCACCACCATGAACACATTGTACGTTGGCTAGAAGCTGGTATGTGTGTGTTCAGAGTTCATTCATTTGATTCGAGAAAGGTCTATTCTGTGGTTGAAGATCAGATGCAAGTGACTTATGCAATGATGCTGGCAGATTGTTATCAAGCTCTGAGACTTCTATCTACTCATCCTTCAATTGATTCTGACCGGATTGCTTTGGCAGGATGGAGTTTGGGCGGTTCAGTAGCGCTATATGGTGCTTGGGAGCCTATTGCTGAGGCATTAGCGCCAGACGGTGAGCGGTTTGCAGCACATCTTTGTTTTTATCCAGCCGCACATTTACGAACAGAGGTTCAGAAATGGTCCGAAAAACCAGTACTTGTCTTACACGGAACTGAAGATGATTGGGTACCAATCAAATTGGTTGAGGAGTTAGTGAAGGATATTTCTCCTCATGGTGCTAACATCACTTTACATGCCTACGATGGTGCACATCATTCGTTTGATTCAGTTGAGCCATTGAGTTTCCTTCCAACTGCAATAAGTATAGATGATCAAAGGACTGTGAAAATTGATTCTACAGGATTTATGTCTGGAGAAATTCAACCAGGTGTGGAAATGCCTCTTAATGAGCCTGAAGAAAGGCTTGCTGTATTCCAAGCCATAGCTAATTTGGGAGTCCACAAGGGCGTTGACTGGGGTGCTAGGAAGCACTCTCTAGATTTTGCGAGTAGATTTCTGAGAGAATCTCTTTCGTGATTTTTCACTCTTCTATCTCAATCCCGTTCAGGGTAATATAACTTGGAAGTGTAACCAATCGTTTTGCAGTACATCGTAGAATCAATTCATCTAGGAATGCAGTAGTTCTGGCTAACTGCTTAACTGGAATTACAATTTGTTCTGGAAGTTGGTATTTTCTGCGCAGTATGGCGTGAGTATTGATGATGACACCTCTATATGTTCTCTTTACTTTCATGAATCCAACTACATTACCAAGGTCAATGCCGTCATTATCCATTACTGCACGGTCTAGAAGCTCGTCTGGAGCCCAAAGTTGCTCATCGATGCGTATTGTGTTGCGCCATCTGCGCTGAAGCTCACGCATTGATTTGGAGAGTTTAACTCCACCGTCGGGCCTGATACTATGTACCAGTTCTTTCGATAAGGGAGCCGCACCGGCAGGTTTTCTCATGAATTCCCCTGCTACATTGTCGACTACCTCTAGTCGCATTGATTTAACAAATTCATCTCGTGGATGGGATCTCTCACCGGTGATAATTCCAACAAGTGTATCTCCAACATACACCTCTCTCTGTAGTAGTTCCTGAATACGGTATTCTTCGCTCATTCTCGTTCCCTCAAGTGTTGGGTGTGTGCATCCCCTGTGCTGTTCCCTAGGCCTCCTTCTGCTGATTAGCACTTAATCTATCTGTTAATTAAGACTGATAATCCAATTAGAAAATTAGACTAATAATGAAATTTTCAATTGGAAAACTAAAGTCAATTTAATTTTTTGAGTGATTATCAGAACTTCCCTTTTGACATGAAAGAAGTCCAGATCGGAATCCGGATTACGGCATCCAGATGACGGAGAATGTTGATGTGCACTCTCTCGTTCGCGTTACGATGACTGCGTGGTTGGACCTCCTCAAGGATATCCGATCTCATTCAGGAACTCCACGAACTGTAGGCCTTCCTGATCATGTAATCATTGATTTTAGTGCCTCAGATCCAAGTCTAGTTCGAGCCATAGAAGAAGCTCATCAAGCACACCTCACATTGCGCGATGAAGTAGGCCCAGCCACTTTGATGTTGAATGAAGCTGAGCTTGTAGATGCACTTCAGGAAGATTTTGTTAATTTCTACAAGCCTGAGACTGTAAATCCATACATTCCCATTTCCGCTCGTGGCCCTTGGATTGTAACTGCTCACGGAAGTGTTTTGCATGATAACGGTGGATATGGAATGCTCGGAGCCGGTCATGGTCCGGACCAAATTATGGAAGCTATGTCGAAGAATTGGGTTATGGCAAATGTCATGACGCCTTCATTCAGTCAGAAACGCCTTGCTGATGCTCTACGTGTGGAAGTTGGCCATACTCGTGGAAGTTGCCCCTTCCATCGATTCGTTTGCCTTAATAGCGGTTCTGAGTCAGTAACAATTGGAATGAGAATTGCTGATGTAAATGCCAATCAGATGACTGGTCCAGGTGGACGTCATGAAGGAAAACCAATCAAATTAGTCGCTTTGAAGCAGGCTTTTCATGGTCGGACACAACGTCCGGCTTCAATTTCCGATTCATGCCGGAACGCCTACGAAAAGAATTTGGCTACCTTCCGTGATCGCTCAAATGTCCTAATGGTTGAATCAAACAACATAGCGGATCTACAGTCGACATTTGCTCGTGCTGAATCTGAGGGTTTCTTCATTGAACTCGTAGCGATGGAGCCAGTTCAGGGTGAAGGAAGTCCAGGTCAGTGTATTACAAGAGAATTCTATGATGAGGCTCGCCGCCTAACTAAAGAACACGGTTCGTTATTGCTTGTTGATTCAATTCAGGCGGGATTGCGAGGTCAAGGATGCCTTTCTGTTGTTGATTATTCAGGTTTCCAGGATGCTGAAGCTCCTGATCTAGAGACTTGGTCGAAGGCTTTGAATGCCGGTCAATATCCACTTTCAGTAATCGGGCTATCCGAACGAGCTGCTGGACTCTACGTAGTCGGAGTCTATGGTAACACAATGACAACTAATCCTCGTGCGCTAGAGACGGCAGTTTCAGTTCTCAAAAGAATAACTCCTGAGATGCGCAATAATATTCGTGACTCAGGAGTTGAACTTGTTTCGAAACTAACTCAATTACAGTCTGAATACCCAGATTGTATCACTTTGGTTCAGGGAACTGGTCTGCTGTTATGCGCAGAACTGGACCCAGAAAGATTTCCAGTAGTAGGATTCGGAGGAGTTGAAGAGTGGTGTCGTGAACAAGGCTTAGGGGTCATTCATGGTGGGAAAAATGCTCTAAGATTCACTCCACATTTCGGTTTGACAAGTGCTGAGATTAATCTTATCGTATCGATTGTCAATGATTGTCTAGATTACTTCATTGCAAAGGAGAAGTCAGCCTCAATTGGTGCTTCTGCTTAATTAAAAACGGAATCCGCACAACAGTCAGAACAATGGGGGAACCCCCTCACCGATTTATTGATGCCAAAGGCGGTCTACCTTATTGGAACTGCAGATCCAGTTTTCCATGCAATCACAGACCGGCTAGTTAGATCTGGGGCGAGGATAGTTTCTGAAGCAGAGTCAGCAGATGTTGTATTATCAATAGGCGAGATAGAAAAAATAGCTGATTTATCTGTAATTCCTAATAATATTGAAGAAAATGACTTTCTAGAGATTACAGATGACGGACCTAATATTATTGTTCGAATTCATGACTTGTTGGTCCCCGAGGGCGTAGTTGGATGGGGCGGTGATGTTCTCTATGAATGGGTTGATTGGGTCAAAGAAGGTGCTGATGGTATTGCACCATCTGACATAGAAGCTCGTCATTGGGTGCATATTCGAGATGCAGCAGATGCAGTTTCATTACTTGCTCTTGCAGATTCCGATGCCTTGTCTCAGGGTGTGATTGATTTGGCAGGTCGAAGGGCTTGGTCTACCGAAGCAGTCCTTCATGAAATGGAAATGTTATGGAATAGATACACAAACGCACTTGGATTGACACATTCTGTTGAATCTCTCTCAAATATTACAAGTCCAGTAGTTCACCAATTTTCTGGAATGATTGAACGTCCGGACTTAGCACCTCTTCATGAAACTCTGAAGTCTATTGGAATAGAAGAGGGATGGCGTCCACTAACAGCCATGAGAGTAAGTTTGATGGAACTCTTCGCCCACTCTGAAATCGAGTAGATGGAATAGGCGAAGAGCCTATGTGAATCGGTATTATTATCGATAAAACGCTTAATTTCGGTCATCTTGGACTTTCTTTCGAACGTCCTGAGCTGATGCTTTGATGCTCTGCATAGCCTTGCGAACTCGAGTTCCAGCTGCATTTACACCCTTGTCGTGCTTAGCAGCATCCTTCATTGCATCAGTCAGTGTATCAATCATCCCTTGTAACATAGTCTCTACGGACATAAGACATCTCCGAACAACGACGACACTTAAGCAATGCCCCGTCATAAGGTGAACTCAGTGCAACGAATTATGATTTTCTAATCGCGGAATAAGTCCGCTCCAAGAATCGGTAGGAGAACTGAAGCATCTCCTTCTACGACTACTTGGGGAGCTTCAGGGCGAATTTTGCCCCAAGAAATCGCTTCTTTGAGTCTCGCCCCTGAAAGTGAACCATCATATTCAGGTGCAGTAGTTATCCCAACAGCGGAGTCAAGACCATCTCGAAATTGATTCCACCAAATAACATGGTGTTTGGAAATACCTCCACCTACCATCAATGCGTGTGATTCCTCCGCTGTCCAAGTTAGATCTGAAAGAATTTGTTCATCAGCAAGGAAGTCAACCATGAAGTTAGGATTCTTTTGTCGATGCATGAATAGTTGAGCCCCGATTGATCCATCGGATAGTCCTGGGATTACCATAGGAATACGATGCTTTGCTACCCAATATAGTAGAGATGTTTCATCCTCAATACGATCACCCATGGCCCAACAAAGTTCTACTGAACCAAAACCAAGCCAAGGATTGTCAGGATGTTCAACAGTCCTCTCTTCTTCGATTTCAACTAACCATGGCAAAACTACTCGTTCAAGGATTTCCCCGTAGCACTCATTAGGGACTATTACATTTCCAAGTCTGTTCAATCCTTCTTCTCCTAGTGCTATATCATCTAAATTGAAATCGCCGTGGAAGTAATCTTGGTAAGTCCGTGCAATATCATGATCTAGGGTTCCACACGTGGTGATGATGACATTGAAGGCCTTACTTTTGACTGCCTCAAGGAAGAATCCACGTGTTCCAGTTGCACAAAGACAGGCAGGGAATGACAACCAATTCAACACTTTTTCATCATTGCATTTGTTAATGCTATTCCGTAAAACATCGCGTGCGTGCGCGAGTTTAGTTGCAGTAAATCCACCAGCCTTCGCCATTTGGTCAATGAGAGAACGAACATCACTGGCTTTTGAGAAGTCATAATCCTCGACGGGAGCGGTAAAGTCGTCGCGCGAGTACGTTGTCACAAGTTGGTCGGCCCGCTCTTTCGTATTCAATCCGCCGAAGTCTAAGGATAACTCATTCAGCAGTTTCGAGTTGGTATATTCTATCACGTAAAGCCGCAGCACGTTCGAAATCAAGCCGCGCCGCTGCTTGCTTCATTTCTTTCTCCAATCGAGAAATCAGTTTCGTTCTTTCAATATCATCCCCGGATCTTTCTTCATCCACTCCATCTACAGCCTCAAAGGCTGCTGCCACCCATTCTGGTTGACTAATATTATCTAGAACCGAATCTGTAGAATTCCATGAGCCAGCACCTAGTCCGAATTTTCGCACTATTCTTTCAATCCCTTTCTTACCCGGTTTCTTACCGACTAGTCTTCGCCCCCCAGTCTTACCTTTACCAGCGGCACCCGCTAGTAGGTCATTGACATCTGAACCCATGACTGGTAGTGCCTTCTGGATTGTTTTTGGTTCAATTCCATGCTCTACGTTGAAGGCTTCTTGCCTTATTCTACGAGCATTTGTTTGTTTAATTGAAGCTTCCATTGCTGAAGAAACTGAGTCAGCATAGAGAATCACTTGACCGTTGACATTTCGAGATGCTCGACCAATTGTTTGCAGTAGAGAGCGTTCGTTACGAAGGAATCCTTGGCGGTCGGCATCAAAAATCGCTACTAGAGAAACCTCTGGAATGTCGAGCCCTTCTCTAAGCAGATTTATTCCGACAATTACATCGATATGTCCGATTCTTAATGCCTTGATAATTTCAGTTCTCTCCAGTGTGTCAATCTCTGAATGCAAGTAGTGGGCCTTGATCCCCATTCTTTCAAGATAAGCTGCGACTTCTTCTGCAAATTTGATGGTCATCACAGTGACTAATATTCTCTCTCCTTTCTTGATACGTTCATTGATTTCACTTAGAAGATTATCCATTTGACCCTCCGTTCTTCGTACCACAATATTAGGATCTAGTAATCCAGTAGGTCGAATTTCCATTCTAACTACACCTTCTAAATCTTCTAGAATTTCTTCCATCGCGTAGAGGCCCTGTTTCTTGTCATAATCAGCAGGCTTAGCGCCCCCTCCTGATTTTGCGTGTAGAAGACCTTGGTGAATTTCTTGTCCTGTGATTTCAGCAAGATGACGAAGTTCTCTTTCACCAGGTGTAGCGCTGACATAGAGCATCTGAGGAATTATCTCTTGGAATTCTTTCATTTTCAAAGGACGATTATCATGGGCACTTGGAAGACGGAAACCAAAGTCAATGAGATTCTTTTTGCGAGACCAATCTCCTCCAAACATCCCTCCAACTTGAGGTAGAGTTACGTGACTCTCGTCCATGATTACTAGATACCTGTCAACACCACCGTGGAAATGCTCAGCACAATATCTGTAGAAGTCTAGTAGACAGTATGGCCGCTCACCGACCTCTCTCCCATCAAAATGTAGAGAATAGTTTTCCACACCTTTGCAAGAGCCAACTTCTCTAAGCATTTCCAGATCGAACTTTGTTCGCTGTTCAATACGATGTGCCTCCAAATCCATACCTTTGCTGACAAAGAAATCGATGCGATTGTCTAATTCAGCCTCAATATCTTCAACTGCTTGCATGAACCGTTCTTCACTTGTCATGTAGAACTCCTTAGGGTGAATCCAAGCCTCCTCAAAATCATCGAGCGGCTCCCATGAAACCGCTTCACAGACAGTTATTCTCTCGATGCCATCCCAACCGAATCTAATCCTAATCGGGTCATCCCGGCTGGGCATCCAAACATCTAGCACTTCACCGCGAAGCCGTACATCTCCACGTGCGATATCACCAGTGGTTCTTCGATATTGTAATTCAACTAATTCTCTCATTACTTCCTGAGGGTCACGTTGGTCTCCAACCTCTAAATGCAAATATGACTCTTGGAATGCTTCTGGAGGATTGAGACCATAGATGGCGCTGACTGTACCTACGGTAATCACATCAGGACGGGTGACAAGACTTGCTACAGTAGAGAATCGCTCTTGCTCTATTCGTTCATTCATCTGTAATTCTTTATCGATGTAGAGGTCTCGATTGGGTAGGTATGCCTCTGGTTGATAGTAGTCGTAATAACTGACGAAATACTCAACTGCATTCTCAGGAAACAATTCACTCATTTCCTGCCACAACTGCCTTGCTAGAGTTTTATTGTGTGAGAGAATCAATGTTGGAATCCCCAGCCTTTCGATGATATTAGCCATGGCGAAAGTCTTGCCTGAGCCAGTCACTCCCATCAGGACACAGCGTT
>Ga0206678_10002103_pt1 | contig 12794 bp, 12 predicted proteins | sample M180m12015metaG_FD_155453 | JGI IMG/M metagenome (GOLD analysis project Ga0206678, IMG submission 155453) | Ammonia-oxidizing marine archaeal communities from Monterey Bay, California, United States - M1 80m 12015 | ecosystem: Environmental > Aquatic > Marine > Intertidal zone | place: USA... | reverse complement strand
ATCACATCCTGTTTACCACATAGTGGAAAATCAATAAGAATTGGAGTAACAGGAGTGCCAGGAGTTGGAAAAAGTACTTTTATTGAGGCTTTTGGAAAACTCCTTACTAGCCAAGGAAAAAAAGTAGCCGTATTGGCTATTGACCCAACAAGCGAGAGAACACAGGGAAGTATTTTAGGAGATAAAAGCCGTATGCACGAACTTGCAGCAGACAAGAACGCTTTTATCCGACCAAGCCCAAGTAGTGGGACTTTAGGAGGAGTAGCCAATAAAACCCGTGAAAGTATAATTTTATGTGAAGCAGCAGGCTTTGAAATTATCCTTATTGAAACAGTGGGTGTTGGACAAAGTGAAACAACTGTAAGTAATTTAGTGGATTTCTTTTTACTACTAATGCTAGCTGGTGCTGGGGATGAATTACAAGGAATTAAAAGAGGAATAATGGAATTGGCTGATGCACTTGTAATTACAAAAGCTGAGGGAGATAATTTGCAAAAAGCTAAGAATGCAGCCCTAGAATACAAAAGAGCCTTACACCTATTCCCTGCTATGGAAAATGGTTGGATTCCCCAAGTAAGCACTTGTTCTTCCTTAGAAAATACAGGAATTGCTGATATTTTTGAAACGATTAATCGTTTTGATTCACAAATGATAGCTAGCGGTTGGAAGTTAGAAAACAGAAAACAACAAAATACCTATTGGCTACATCATATTATTAAAGAAGAACTAGGAAATAAAAAGTATCATAAACTAAAGGGAAACAATACCTTAGCACACTTAGAACAAGCCCTTGAAAAAGGTAGTTCTATTTATGAATTACTGGGAACTTTGTAGTTATAATTATTTTTTATCAAAGAAATATTCATTAGAAGTTAAATTCATCAAAACAGTATCTTGATAAATACCATTAACATCAAATATTGGTATATAATTTATTTCAGGCACTGAAGTAATATGAAGTTTGTCAGTAGTTAACTCATTTATCACAAATTTCTTAACATTACCTGACTGAAAATCAATAACTAATGTGTCTAAATTTATAGTATAATTATATTGTGATATATTATAAGGAAATCCATTTGCATCATAATAAGTATCTATAATAAGCTGGTTATTATTAATACTCCAAATCCTTGATGAATAATTTGCAGAAGAATCAGGAAAAATAGTATCATTACTTATAACAATTGAAGCTGAACTCACATAATTTATCTGTCCAGTATAGATTGACCCAGTTAAAGAATCCATATAAAATCCATTCTGAAACTGATCTCCAGATGCAAGATAAGTATTTTGCATTGATAATTCCCATACCTTATTGATAGTAATATTAGAAGATTCAATTTCTATCTCGGATTTTTCCTTTTTGCAAGTAATGAAAAGTAGCGGAAAGCAAAACAATATAAGTAGTTGTTTTTTCATAATTATATATTTAAAATTTTAATAAAATAAATGCATTTTTTCTTTCTTCTTCCACCCTGCTCTACTGCTATAATCTGCAAAATAAATTATCACATCAGCCTGTGAGGCATAGTCTACAAAAAATATCTTTTTATCGGCTTGGCTAGCATAATCAACAAAAAACCAGTTCCCATCATTCTGCCCTGCTTGACTACTGTAATCTACTTTGTAAACTGATAAATCAGCCCTACTTTCATAGTCAGCAACAAATACTTTTACATCAGCTTGGCTAGCATATTCTACTGAAAATACTTTTTGTGCTTTGGTAATTGTTGAGCAACTAATTACCAAAATAAGAACTAAAATCATTTTTTTCATGCTTCAAAGCTACAAATTTGAAAATAGAAAACAAAATCTGATAACTAGTAAAACCAACCAACAACTATTTCCTATATTTGCATCCTTTAAAAAACCACAAGCAAAAAGCATGACAAAAGTTTCAGATAGATTAAACCGATTAGCAGAATCAGCAACCCTAGCCATGGCACGAATGAGCCGTGAACTAAAGGACAAAGGACATGATGTAATTGCCTTAAGCCTTGGTGAGCCTGATTTTGATACACCTGATTTTATTAAAGAAGCAGCTAAAAAAGCAATAGATGATAATTTCTCACACTACACACCAGTACCTGGTTTACCTGAACTTAGAAACGCTATTGTCACCAAATTCAAAAGAGATAATAACTTAGAATATACGGCTGACCAAATTGTAACTTCTACTGGCGCTAAACAGTCCTTAGCTAATGTATGTTTGAGTTTATTAAATCCTGGTGATGAGGTACTTTTACCTTGTCCTTACTGGGTAAGTTATGCCGAGATTGTAAAACTAGCGGAAGGTGTTCCTGTTGAAGTTCCTTCAACAATTGCTACTGACTTTAAGGTTACTCCGGAAGAACTAGAGGCTGCAATTACACCAAATACAAAACTATTGATGTTCAGTTCACCTTGTAACCCAAGTGGAACGGTTTATACAAAAGAAGAATTAGAAGCTATCGCAAAAATGTTAGAGAAATATCCTAATATTTATGTTATTGCTGATGAGATTTACGAGCATATCAATTTTACTGAAGGGCACTTTTCAATGGGTACAATCCCTAGTATGAAGGACAGAACAGTCACTGTAAATGGAGTATCCAAAGGATATGCTATGACAGGATGGAGAGTTGGTTTTATTGGCGCTCCACTTTGGATAGCAAAGGCATGTAATAAAATTCAAGGACAAATTACATCTGCCACTTGTGCTATTGCACAAAAAGCTGCTGAAACAGCTATGCTTGCCGATCCTAAAGAAGTTACTTCCGAGATGAAAGCTACTTTCCTAAAAAGGAGAGATATGATTTTAAACGAACTAAATACTATTGAAGGAATTAAGTGCAATATTCCTCAGGGAGCATTTTATGTTTTCCCTGATGTAAGTCATTATTTTGGAAAATCTGATGGAGCAACTACTATCAATAATGCCAATGATTTTTGCATGTATTTATTAAACAACTGCCATGTTGCTTTTGTAGCTGGTGATGCCTTTGGAAACCCTGAATGTGTGAGAATTTCTTATGCTGCTGCAGATAATAAATTGATGGAAGCAATGGCAAGAATTAAACAGCAATTAGCAAAATTAAGCTAATGGATTTCAATACATTATTTCAGGGGTTTAACAGTAAAAAAGTCCTTATTGTAGGTGATGCTATGATTGATGCTTATATGTGGGGAGAAATAAACAGAATGTCTCCTGAAGCACCTGTACCAGTTGTAGAAATAAAAAAACTCGAAAACCGATTAGGAGGAGCTGCCAATGTTGCGCTTAATCTAAAAGCCTTAGGAGCAACTCCTATCCTATGCTCAGTAGTAGGTACTGGAAACAGAGGTGTTTTGTTTGAAGAGTTAATGCAAGAATCCAACCTTTCTATTGAAGGAATTCTTTCAACAAGCAAAAGAAAAACAACTATAAAAACTAGGGTAATTGCTGAAAACAAACATCAGTTACGAATTGATGAAGAAGAAACCTACCCTATCGTACAGGCTGAAGAATTCTTAACACTTACCAAAAGCTTAATGCAAGATGTGGATGTTATTATTCTACAAGATTATAACAAAGGAGTACTTACTCCTGAAGTTATTGAAAGCGTAATAGCAGCAGCAAATAAAAGAGGAATCCCTACAATAGTAGATCCTAAAAAACAGAACTTCAACTCTTATAAAAACTGTACTATTTTCAAACCCAACTTAGCAGAGATAAAAGCTGGGATGAATATTGAGTTTGATGCCAATAATGTTGATGAAATAGAAAAAGCATCAGCTCAGTTGCGCACACAACTTGCTGCAAAAGGAGTGCTACTTACCTTATCAGAAAGAGGAATATGCATAAACTCTGAAAAAGAATTTAAGCACACACCTGCATTTAAGTGCGACATCATTGATGTTTCTGGAGCTGGAGATACCGTTATTTCTGTTGCTTCTTTATGCTTAGCTTCAGCAGTGGACTACACTGACTTATCTATCCTTTCAACACTGGCCGGTGGTATTGTTTGTGAGGAGGTTGGAGTTGTTCCTATCAATAAAGAAAAGCTACTTACTGAGGCAATAAAAAAAATCAATTAATGACAAAAGTAACTCCTTACAATACTGAAGAAGGAAAGAAAAAGCAAGTAACTAAAATGTTTGATAACATTGCTGGTAGTTATGATTTTCTGAATCATACCTTATCCTTAGGAATGGATAATGTTTGGCGTAAAATTGCAATTAAAAAACTAAGCAACAACCCTAGTACAATACTTGATATTGCTACAGGAACTGGGGATTTTGCAATTAGTGCAAGTAAGCACACAAATGCTAACATTACAGGTATTGACATTTCACAAGGAATGTTAGATGTTGGTATTGAAAAAATTAATAAAAAAGGGTTAGAAAATAGAATCAAACTACAATTAGCTGATTCAGAAAATCTTCCATTTGAGGACAATAGTTATGAGGCTATCACTGCAGGTTTTGGCGTTCGTAATTTTGAGAATCTAAACAAAGGGCTATCAGAAATGCATAGGACTTTAAAAGAAGGTGGTATAGTAGCAATACTTGAACCCTCTGAACCAACTAGCTTTCCTTTAAAACAGTTTTATAACCTATACTTCCACCATGTTCTACCTTTTATAGGTGGAATTATATCTAAAGATAAAAACGCTTACACTTATCTACCTGATTCTGTATCTGCTTTTCCTTCAGGAAATGATTTTTTAGCTGAATTAGAAAAAGCTGGATTCAAACAATGCAAGCATATTCCACTAACTTTAGGTATTGTGTCCTTATATATTGCAATAAAATAATATCCTTCTCGTTAAGGGGCTGAATGCAAAAACAAATTAAATACTTAATTCTTTTTCTTTTATTCATAGGAGCAACTAACTCTTTTGGACAAAGACATAAAAAACCACAGAATTTAGTTCGCTATGATTTTAAGAAACTGCATTTCGGTTTTACACTAGGGATAAACGAATTAAACTTTAATATACAAAAGAACAGTAGTACCCTAACAAATGATACACTTTTAACCCTACTTTCTAATAGCCAAAAAGGGTTTAATCTTGGGATTGTTTCTAACCTTAGAATTGGAAAATATACTGACTTACGCTTTATCCCCACTCTAGTATTTGGTGAGCGACATTTACATTATGGATTTATTGATAGCACTGGAGCAAGTGATGAAAGAATAAAACGAATAGAATCTACACTAATTGACTTTCCTATATATATTAAGTACAAATCAGCTCGCTATAATAATTTTAGAACCTATGTGCTTGGAGGAATAAAATATAGCCTAGATATTGCCTCACAAGACAAGATAAATGATGAAGGACAAGAAATAGTAAAGTTGAAGAAAAATGACCTTATGGGAGAAGTTGGTTTTGGGCTGGACTTTTACTTAGAATATTTTAAGTTCTCCCCTCAAATAAAACTCTCTTACGGAATTCTAAACCTACTTTCTGAGGATGAAACGGTATACACTAAATCCATCAATCGCCTAAGCACTAATGGGTGGATGATTTCCTTTACATTTGAGTAAAAAAGAGGACATAACGACTCTTACTTTTAATTTATTGTTGTTAATTTCCTAAAAATACGATTTTTTTCCTTAATTTCGGCAATGAAAAGTAAAGACAAACCGCTTAACCACATTTTATGGACCAATTTCTACTAGTATTCATTATAATACTATTGTATGTATTGCTGCTTTTTATTATCCGATATATGGGAATCGGAAGTAAAAAAACATGCATTAATTGCAATAACTGCTGCCCTGATTGCAATTCGGCTCTAAATAGAGTAAGGCGAGTTTCAAAGGATAAAGTTTTGTATCATATTACCTTTAGAATTTTTGACAGCAAACGTTACATATGTAATGAATGTGGTTGGGAAGGATTAAGATGGGAGGATAGATACAAGCCAGGACACACTTCAGCTCAAAACTAGTTACAAAACTCATGCAATAATATTGCAGTTGCTACCGCTACATTTAAGGATTCAGTATTGCCTCCAACATTTTTTATTGCTACTTTTTTACTGATGTATTTTTCTACTTCTTCAGAAATTCCATTTGCCTCATTCCCCATTACTAAATGTGCATTTTTATTAGCACTAATGCCTTTAATATTTTCTCCATCCATAAAAGCGCCATAAATAGGAGAAGTAACTTCAGCTAAATATGTACTTAAATCAGTATACATTATACCTACCCTAAACAAGGACCCCATTGTTGATTGCACCACCTTAGGATTATAAATATCAACTGTATTTTTTGAACATACAATTTGCTGAACACCAAACCAATCACACATTCTGATAATAGTACCTAAATTTCCAGGATCATTCACGTCATCAAGCACTAAAGTTACGCCCTCACTCCTCTCCTGCTTTTCATCAGAAAACCTAACAACTGCCAATACATTATTAGCTGATTTCAAATTACTTATTCTTGTAAGTTCAGCAGCACTTATTGCATTCGCTTTGGCATAATTATTTTCAGCAATCCACTGCTTTGTAGCAAACAAATCAATAATTTGAAAAGAGGATTTCAATAATTCAGCTACACTTTTTTCACCTTCAACAACAAAACATTGTTCTTTAATTCTGTTCTTTTTTTGCGCTAACCCTCTTATATATTTAATCTGATTTTTTGTAATCACTCTTTTTTTATTTGAATAATCAATAATATGAATTTATTGTAAATATACGCCCCATTTCATTACAATCTTATAATTTTGTTCCTTTAAAATTAAAACTAAAAAAAGTATGTCAAAATTTGAATATGGAGTATTAACTGGTGAGCAAGTGCAAGAAGTATTTGCTGATGCTAAAGCAAATAAATATGCTTTACCAGCTGTAAATGTAAGTAGTACAAGTACTGTAAATGCTGTTTTAGAAACATCTGCAGAGTTAAATTCACCTTCTATAATTCAATTTTCAAATGGAGGTTGTGTTTTTTATGCAGGAAAAGGACTTTCAAATGAAAACCATGAAGCAGCAATTGCTGGGGGAATTTCAGGAGCTGTGCATGTGCACCAAATGGCAGAACTTTATGGAGCAAGCATCATTTTACATACTGATCATGCAGCAAAAAAATTATTACCTTGGATTGATGGTTTATTAGAAGCAGGTGAAGAATTTTATGCAGCACACGGAAAGCCACTATACTCTTCTCATATGATTGACCTATCAGAAGAGCCTCTTGAAGAAAATATTGAGTTATGTAAAAAGTACTTAAAAAGAATGAGTGCAATTGACATGACTTTAGAAATTGAATTAGGGATTACTGGAGGTGAGGAAGATGGTGTTGACAATACTGATGTTGACATTTCAAAACTATATACTCAACCTGAAGAAGTGGCTTATGCTTATGAAGAGTTGATGAAAATAAGTGATAAGTTTACTATTGCTGCAGCCTTTGGAAATGTACATGGAGTTTACAAGCCAGGAAATGTAGTGCTTACCCCAAAAATTCTTGACAACTCACAAAAATACATTGAAGAGAAATTTGGTACTGATAAGCAACCAATTAACTTTGTATTTCACGGAGGTTCTGGTTCTAGTCAAGCTGAAATTACTGAAGCAATTGGCTATGGCGTAATTAAAATGAACATTGATACAGATTTACAATGGGGCTTTACTGAGGGGGTAAGAGATTATTTCTTAGCAAATAATGATTATGTAAAAACACAAATTGGAAATCCTGATGGAGAAGAGCTTCCAAACAAAAAATATTATGATCCAAGAAAATACACTAGAGCTGGAGAATTAACGTTTAAAGCTAGATTAACTAGGTCATTTAACGATTTAAATAACATTAATACAAACGCATAACTATGGGTTGGTTTAAAAGAATAAAAGAAGGAATTACTACTTCTACTCACGAAAAAAAGGAAACTCCAGATGGTTTATGGAGCAAGTGTCCTAAGTGTAAAACTATTGTCACTACTGAAGAGCATAAAGAAAATCTTCACTGCTGTGTTAATTGTAATTACCACAGTCGCATAGGTTCAGCAGAATATTTTGAAATTCTATTTGATAATAATAAATTTACTGAGCTTGATAAAGATATGGTTTCTTTAGATCCTTTAACTTTTAAGGATAAAAAGAAATATCCAGAGCGAGTAAAGGCTATGCAAAGCAAAACAGGACTAAAAGATGCTGTTAGGACTGCTCATGGAAAACTAAATGGAGAAGGAGTAGTTATTGCAGCTATGGACTTTCGCTTTATTGGAGGATCAATGGGATCAGTTGTAGGTGAGAAGATTGCTAGAGCAATTGACTATGCTCGCGAAAATAAACACCCAATGATTATCATTTCAAAATCAGGAGGAGCAAGAATGATGGAGGCTGCTATTTCCTTAATGCAATTAGCAAAAACATCAGCTAAGCTAGCACAATTAAGTAAAGCAGGTTTACCTTATATTTCATTATGTACTGACCCTACTTTTGGTGGTGCTACTGCATCTTTCTCAATGTTAGGAGATATGAATATTGCTGAACCAAATGCCTTAATTGGTTTTGCTGGTCCTAGAGTAGTAAAAGAAACTATTGGGAAGGATTTACCTTCAGGATTCCAAACCTCAGAATTTCTACAGGAACATGGTTTTCTTGACTTTATAGTGGACAGAAAAGACCTAAAGGAAAAGCTAGCACAACTCTTTAGAATAATTAAAAAATAAATTCCATTTTAAAAGGGTATATTATTCAATTAGTTTACTAAATTTGCAGCCCATAAATTAAAGTGGTTTTAAACAGACAAACATGAGCTTAACAACACAAGACAAAGAAAACATTTTCAAAGAATTTGGTAAAGACGCCAAAGACTCAGGATCAGTTCACTCTCAAGTAGCCTTATTTACTAAGAAAATTTCAGATTTAACTGAGCACCTAAAAGAAAACCGTAAAGATTACGGTACACAAAGATCATTACAACTAATGGTTGGTAAAAGAAGAAAATTACTAGACTATTTAAAAGGTAAAGATATTTTGAAATACAGAGAACTAGTGAAGGAATTAGGTCTTAGAAGATAAAACAAAAGACAAATACACAAAAAAGGCAATAGTTTTATTGCCTTTTTTAATTTTTATAAACAAAGAAGACAAGATGATAAAAGAAGAAAAACAAATTATTAAGTTAGATGATGGTAGAGAAATTACTATCTCAACAGGAAAATTAGCAAAACAAGCACACGGATCAGTTGAAGTAAGAATGGGGAACACTCATATGCTTGCAACTGTAGTATCCAGCTTTGATGCTAGAGAAGGAGTAGATTTTTTACCTTTAACAGTAGATTACAGAGAGAAATTTGCTGCTGACGGAAGATTCCCAGGAGGATTCTTAAAAAGAGAAGCAAGACCAACCGACCAAGAAATTTTGGTAATGCGTTTGGTTGATAGAATATTAAGACCAATGTTCCCTAGTGATTACCATGCTGAGGTACAAGTTATGATATCTTTAAACTCACATGACCCAGAAGTAAAGCCTGATGCTTTAGCTGCTTTAGCTGCATCAACTGCAATTGCATTATCTGATATCCCGTTTAACGGACCAATCTCAGAATGTAGAGTAGCAAGAATTGATGGAAAATATGTAGTTAACCCTTCATCTGCAGACTTAGAAAATGCTGATATCGACCTTATGGTTGGTGCATCAGCTGATAGTGTTGCAATGGTAGAAGGTGAAATGAATGAAGTTTCAGAAGCTGAAATGATTGAGGCAATCAAAATTGGACATGAAGCAATTAAAGTACAATGTGCTGCACAGTTAGCATTAGCTGCTCAAGTTGGTGTTGCTGCTGATAAAAGAGAATACTGTCATGAAACTCATGATGCAGACTTAAAAGCTAAAATCAAAGCTGAAACTTATAATGCAGTATATGCAGTAGCTGCTGAAGGTTTAGGAAAAGATGAAAGATCAACTAAATTCAAAGCTGTAAAAACTGATTGGATTTCAGGATTATCAGAAGAAGAAGTTGAAAAATATGACAGCAAATTAATTGGTGTATATTACCATGATGTTGAAAAAGAAGCGGTAAGAGCTTTAGTTTTAGCAGAAGGAAAAAGATTAGATGGTAGAGCAACAACTGAAATCAGACCTATCTGGTGTGAGGTTGATTACTTATATAGTCCACATGGTTCAGCTGTATTTACAAGAGGTGAAACTCAATCCTTAACAACTGTTACTTTAGGTTCGGCTACTGATGTAAATCGTTTAGATGGTGTAACTCACCAAGGACATGAGGATTTCTATTTACACTATAATTTCCCTCCTTTCTCAACTGGTGAAGCTCGTCCTTTAAGAGGAACTTCAAGAAGAGAAATCGGACACGGAAACTTAGCTCAAAGAGCATTAAAGAAAATGATTCCTGCTGACAACCCTTATACAGTAAGAATTGTTTCAGATATTTTAGAATCAAACGGATCATCTTCAATGGCAACTGTTTGTGCAGGTACTATGGCACTTATGGATGCAGGAGTTAAAATTCAAAAACCAGTTTCTGGTATTGCAATGGGATTAATTTCTGATGAAAAAGATGCAAACAACTATGCTGTACTTTCTGATATTTTAGGAGATGAAGATCACTTAGGAGACATGGACTTTAAAATTTGTGGAACTGCTGATGGAATTACAGCTTGTCAAATGGATATTAAAGTACAAGGTTTATCTTACGAAATTTTAGACCAAGCATTAAACCAAGCAAGAGACGGAAGATTACATATATTAGGAAAACTTGTTGAGACAATTGCTGAACCAAGAGTTCAGTTAAAACCTCAAACTCCTAAGATTGTAGTATTAAAAGTTCCAAAATCAACTATTGGTGGAATTATTGGCCCTGGAGGAAAAATTATTCAAGAATTACAAGCATCAACTGAAACTAATATTTCTATTGAAGAAGTAGATGATATGGGTGTTGTTGAAATTTTAGGAACGGATCAAGAAAAAATTGATGAAGCTGTTGCAAAAATAAAATCAATTGCATTTATCCCTGAAATTGGCGCTATATATAAAGGAAAGGTAAAATCAATTATGCCTTATGGTGCATTTGTTGGAATTTCTTCTAATACTGATGGTTTAGTTCATATTTCTGAGTTAGCTTGGGAAAGAGTTGAAAATGTAGAAGATGTACTTAAGGAAGGAGAAACTATTGAGGTAAAATTAATTGCTATTGACGAAAGAAGTGGTAAATTAAAATTATCGAGAAAAGTACTTTTACCTAAGCCAGAAAAGCAAGCGAAATAATTTTTTAAATATTGTAACCTTTTGAAAAACCATCCGTAAAAGGATCGAACAAAAGATTATTAACTAAGAAAATTCAGATGAGACAACTAAAAATTACAAAGCAGGTTACCAATAGAGAGACTGCATCACTTGACAAATACTTACAAGAAATTGGAAGAGTAGATTTAATTACTGCTGAGGAGGAAGTAGAGTTAGCACAGAAAATTAAAGCTGGGGATGAAAGAGCTCTTGAAAAATTAACCAAAGCAAATTTGCGTTTTGTAGTTTCAGTTGCTAAGCAATACCAAAATCAAGGATTAACTTTACCTGATTTAATTAATGAAGGAAATCTTGGACTAATAAAAGCTGCAAAGCGTTTTGATGAAACAAGAGGATTTAAGTTTATCTCATATGCAGTATGGTGGATTCGTCAATCAATTTTACAAGCTTTAGCTGAACAATCTCGTATTGTAAGGTTGCCACTTAATAAGATTGGTTCAATCAATAAGATTAATAAAGCTTATGCTGTTTTAGAACAAAAATTTGAACGCCCTCCTACTCCAGAAGAAATTGCTGATTTAGTAGAACTTTCACTTACTGAAGTAAAACAATCGCTTAAGAATACAGGAAGACATGTGTCAATGGATGCTCCTTTAATTGAAGGGGAAGACAGTAACTTATATGATGTAATGGGATCAGATGAAAGTCCGAACCCGGATGCACAATTAATGTTAGAATCTTTGAGAGAAGAAATCAGAAGAGCTTTAGACACTTTAACGCCTAGAGAAGCTGATGTTGTTTCTTCTTACTTTGGATTAAACGGAGGACACGCCATGACATTAGAAGAAATTGGTGAGAAATTTGATTTAACTAGAGAAAGAGTAAGACAAATAAAAGAGAAAGCAGTAAGGAGGCTGAAACAAACCTCAAGAAGTAAAATCTTGAAAACTTATTTAGGATAATTTAAAAGAGGGCTATTAGCCCTCTTTTTTATTACCTATCTTTGCCAAAAATAAATTACATGTCACATAAGATAGCACCTTCAATTTTAGCAGCAGATTTTGGCAACCTTCAAAGAGATTGTGAAATGGTAAACAATAGCCAAGCAGATTGGTTTCATATTGATGTAATGGATGGTGTTTTTGTTCCAAATATATCTTATGGGATGCCAGTAATTCAGGCAATAAACAAACATGCTACAAAAACAATTGATGTTCATTTGATGATTGTTGATCCTGACAGATACATTAAAACATTTAAAGAAATTGGTGCTGATGTACTTACTGTACACTATGAAGCTTGTACTCATTTGCACAGAACTTTACAAGCAATAAAAAATGAAGGAATGAAAGCTGGAGTTGCTTTAAATCCACACACATCTGTTCATTTACTTTCTGATGTATTGAATGATTTGGATTTAGTTTGCATTATGTCCGTTAACCCAGGTTTTGGAGGACAATCCTTTATAGAAAATACTTACAATAAAGTAAAGCAATTAGCTCACTTAAGGAAAGAAAGTGGCGCTAATTTCTTAATTGAAATTGATGGTGGTGTTGGAACTACTAACGCAAGAAAATTATTGGATGCTGGTGCTGAT
>Ga0206678_10002102_pt1 | contig 12795 bp, 14 predicted proteins | sample M180m12015metaG_FD_155453 | JGI IMG/M metagenome (GOLD analysis project Ga0206678, IMG submission 155453) | Ammonia-oxidizing marine archaeal communities from Monterey Bay, California, United States - M1 80m 12015 | ecosystem: Environmental > Aquatic > Marine > Intertidal zone | place: USA... | reverse complement strand
CCCGCTATGGCGTACGAGTAAATTGCCTCGCTCCCATTGCGCGAACCCGTATGACGCTCCAAACGCCGGGCTTAGAAGAAGTCGTCGCCGCTCCTGAAGATCCGGCAGATTTTGACTTGTATGACCCTGCCAACATCAGCCCACTAGTGGGCTACCTAGGGACTGAAGGGTGCCCATTTACCGGTGGCGTTTTCCATATTGGCGGCAACGAAGTCGGCCTATACGGAGGCTGGTCGTTGGCGGACGACGACATTTTGGCGACCGATGGACGTTGGACTGTGGGTGACCTTCAAGCCAAAGCTCCCCGCCTGTTAGAGGGGCGTAGCAACATAGCTTCGGTCGCTACTTCCCTCGGTGACACCTTTAAAGGATTCGGGAAGCGTCAACCGACTGAATAGAACCCTGAGTTCACAAAATCACTGACAAAAGCGTCCGCTGTCGACATCGATGGCGGCGGTGTACAGCCGTGTCAACATTGCCTCGAAAAGGCTTCTGCTGCGCTCGTCGGGTGTCTCTATGTTTGAGAGGTTGTTCGCCAACATTCCCATCCACCACAGATGTGCGTATTCGTAGTCTTCACGGACGTGTGCGGTTGCAGCAGCTTCAACACCGTGGCCGATCAGTGTGTCGATGTAGTTGGAAACAAGTTCTGGTTCTAACGAACGTCGAAGGTCGACTTCTAGGTTGGTGGCTAAAAAGAACGAAAGGTCAGTCGCTCCTCCCGTGAACATTGCGGTCTGCCAGTCAATAACTGTGATTTCGTCCTGCGGACCGAAAAGCATGTTCTCCAGGCGGTAATCAGCATGGGCAATGGTTAGTGGTTTTGACAACAAATCGGCTCTCCATTGGCCCAAAAGAGGCACAAAGGCCCGTAGCCACTCCAATCCGAGCTCAGGTAAGAGGTCGCCGAAGCGTTCATGGAAATGGGGCAGTGATGCGGCCATTGCTGACCCAAGGGCCTCGGATGTTCCTGGAGTGTCCAAACCGGGAACCCAAGCCACGGCTGGAGTGCGTGGCCGCCCCCAAAATGGGGCATGTAGTTGCGCCAACGCTTCCACTGCTGCGTGCGCTTGATCTGCCGAGGCCCCAATTAACTGGTCACCCGCAGATGCCGGATACAAGTCATCTAATAGCAACAAGGCCTTATCGCCGCTTATGAAATTGGCTCGACACGTTGGCACCGGGGTAGCGACCAGGGGAGCTAGTCGCGCATAAAACTCGGCTTCGCGAACCCAAACATTCAGCATTTTTCCCACGGTCCGGCCACCGGGATCTTGAGTCGGAACTTTGGCAACAAACCGATTCGGCAGGGCCGTGTCGTGGTCGGCCCATGTGATGTTTAACCTCGCGAGGCTTCCGAGGAATGCGCTCCCTTGGGCCAGAGGCTCAGCGGTCACCTCGGCGACCTCTACACCAGGGTTAGATGGTGCCAGTCCGCCATCGCGGAAAAGGAAAGTAAGCGTCTCCGCGGTCAGTTGCGTGGGGTCATCGGGTAAATCGTCGATCATCTTTCAGCGTGTTCTTTGAACTTTTCGGGAATCCAATTGCCAAGACGATCCCGGAGCTCGTCTTTAGCTTCAGCCAGAAGGTGACCTACTCCAGGGAGCGGAACTAACTCGCCTCCCCCCACCACCATCTGTACGAGTTCACTGGCTTGGAACGGCAAAATCTCGTCCTTGTCGCCGTGGAACAAGATGATGGGAACGCGAGTGGCAAGATCCTCAGCGGGTTCACAACCGGCTGATTGTGTGGCCAAAGTAATCACTCCTGCGCAATGCTCCTGAAGAATCACTGCAGCCTGCAAAGCAGGCGCGCCACCAAAGGAATGCCCCATCGTGATGAAACGCTGCGCTCCGCTGCGGGTTGCCAGATCGGCGGCAGCTATGAGGTCATGGACGCATTTTGCTGTGTCGTTTGGTGCCCGATAACCAATCCTGATCGTGCCCACACCCGACTCGCCCAGACTCACTCCCAGGTCCTGATACAAGGCGTCGGCTGGGCCGAGGACCCCACCCATCGCGCCGCCGCAAGCCAAAACCACATCTTGGGCTTCACTTGGGCCATGCCAAAACAAACTTAAAAGTCCGTCCATCGTGTACACCTCGATGTGACGCAAATTGTCCGTCAGCATGGTTTCCACCGCTGCCATCGTCCGTAGTTGTTCTAACGGGGTTGCTGGCGCCTCTTGGTCTTCGGTTGGCTCTGACACGAATCCCCCTCGGAGAGTCCTGTCCAGCAGCTTGAGTTCTATCGCGGGTTTCGTCAAATGGTGTTCTCGAAACTGCGGATCGAGCATCCAGCTTCGCTACCATCAATCTTCTGATACGGCGGGGTGGCCGAGTGGTTAGGCAGCGGCCTGCAAAGCCGTGTACGCCGGTTCGATTCCGGTCCCCGCCTCAAAATCTCAGATACCTGTCAGTCAAATTGGGCTGGTAGGTTACGAGGCCTTAGGGCGATTGGCGCAGTTGGTTAGCGCGCTTGCATGACACGCAAGAGGTCACAGGTTCAATTCCTGTATCGCCCACCACTCCGAAACCCTTGAAGGTACTGAGCCAACGCTCAGGTGACGAGACTAACCCCCGATGCTCACCACACCGCTGGGGGCGCGGTGGGGGCGCGACAGGAATTCTGATTCCATCAGTCAACGTTTCCGCCAGCTCCTGATCCAGGTGATCCACCAAATGGGCGTACACACCCATCGTTGTTGTCACCTTCGCATGCCCCAAGCGTTGTTGAATCAACCGCATATGAGCCCCATGCTCCACCGCCCACGACACACTGCTGTGCCGCAGCGCATGAAACGGCACCGACCCCAACCCGGCGGCGATAACCGCAGGGTTCCAGATGCGGTGACGGAAATTAGATGGACGCACCACCGCACCACTCTCGGTCACAAACAACGCCTCACCGGGCTCACGTTTCTCTACCAATGGAGCCAACACCTCCACCAACACACCTGGAATTGCGACCGTGCGCACACTCGACGCCGTTTTCGGAGCCCGATACGTCACTGCACCCCGTTGTTCCTGGATTTGGCGACGCACCGACACCTTCCCTGCGGCTATATCAACATCACCCACTTGTAACCCGAAGACCTCACCAATCCGCAACCCAGCAAACGCCCCCAACAACACCGCACCCAAAAGATCTGCATCAACGTGGGGGAGGAGGGACTCGAATTCGCTTTGAGTCAGAAACCTGGCCTCAGGGCGTGGTTCTTTCGGTAACCGCAACCCGGTGAGACGAAACTTTGCGACCAACCCCTCATCGACTGAGGCTTGATGGATTTGGCGAAACAACGTGCCCGCTTTGCGGACCGTGTTCAGGCCGACACCACCATCTTGCAACCCAGCGATCAACCGCTGGCCCGTCTCAAGAGTGATCGCACCCAACGCCACACCACCAACGTGTGCCAGCACATGTTTAGTCAACAAATTCTCGTACAGGGCCACCGTTGCGGGAGCTAAATCACGGCGCCCCTCCAACCAGCGCAACCCATACTCGCCAAAAGACTGTTCGCCGAGTTGGGGATCCACCCACAACCCTGCATCCATCAAACGATCCAGCTCTCGACAAAAACGTTCAGCGTCACGTTTCAACTCAAACGACGTAGACCGAGGACGGCGAGCTTCATCACGCCACCGCACCCGCCACCGTTTCCCCCGACCACGGCGCCCAGGATCTGCACTCCACCTGTCTTCTACATGACTCACTGCAATACATCCTTTCCGAACTGGGTGAGTTCCCCACCGCGCTTTCCCTGACCAGCGGGCGTGGCGAGACCACGTCTGCGGGCCTCAGCAATCCACTTCTTCGCTGTCGATAACGGAACACCTTCAGCTTCGGCCAAGGCAGCAGTCGGGGCGGTCACCCGATCAGTCACGAACTCTAAATACAACCCGAATCGGCGAGCATAAAACCGGTCGGTATAGCCTCGACGCCCAGGGTGACGAAGCTTCACCATTTTGCGAGGCAACAGCTCAACACCTTTTTCCCGGGCTGCGAACTGGAAGTCTTCAACTGCTTGCTCGACATTGCGCAACACATCCTCAAGGGGGACACGGGCCAAGTCAGCACGGGTCAACCCACCCAAGCTGTCCTGGCGGTTACGGGCATGCACCGCGCTCACCTGATAGTGACCACCCACAAAGTCGACTTCCACAACCGCCGACAACGACTTCTCAACCCGGCCAGCCACCTTTTCGGTGGGAAGTGTGGTGTGAATCATGAGCTTGTCCAATCGGTGGACGCCCTCGGGGTCAATGGCGGCCTGGTTGAACTCAATACGGTGAGCACAACCAACACCAGGGATCTCCGTGATGCCCTCAAAAGAATCACCGTCAACACTCACTAGATAAAGTTTAGTCGAATCATCTCTACCTAGCTTGAAAAGGTCGCAACAATAGAACCCAACTAAGAAAAGGAAGGTTCTTGTGACCCCACAACCCCCAACACAACAACCAGTGACAGAGCAATTGATGACTGTTGACGAAGTCGCCGAGCTGCTCCAAATCCCCAAAAGCACTCTGTATTACTGGCGCTACCAACGGCAAGGCCCACCAGCAGTGCGCATCGGCCGAGCCCTTCGCTACCGAAAAACAGACATCAACGCGTTCGTGGAGTGCAGCCGTGACCAATAACCAACCCGACCTCACCGGACTACGCACCCTGTCCGGCATTTCTCCAACCCACATCCAATGGTTATGGCCCAACTACCTCCCCCAAGGAAAAGTGGCGGTCTTAGACGGCGACCCAGGAGTAGGTAAATCCCTGATCTCGTGCGACCTCGCAGCCCGCATCAGCACCGGCACCCCCATGCCCAACCAAAGTGGCGGCCTTACACAACCAGCTGACGTGTTGTTCTTCGCCCCCGAAGACGACATGGCCGACACCGTCATTCCACGACTCACAGCCGCGGGCGCCGACCTGGACCGCATCCACGACTACACCACCTGTGGGAGCGGCGACAACGCCCGCTTTGTCACCATCCCCGACGACTTGGACCGCATCGAACACGCCATCACCACCCACAATGTTCGGTTAGTGGTCATCGACCCCATCATGGCGATGCTGTCACCCGGAGTGGACACCTACAAAGACCACTCCCTGCGACGAGCCCTCACACCGCTTGCCCGCCTCGCAGCTAAACACCAGTGCACCGTGCTCATGATCCGCCACCTCCACAAAAGCGACGGCCCAGCCATCTACAGAGGAGGGGGGAGCATTGCTTTCGCCGGTCTCAGCCGAATAGTGCTGTGCGCAGCCCTCCACCCCACCATTGATAGGGCTGGGGTACTCGCGGTGGTGAAAACCAACCTGGGACCAAAACCCCCTGCACTGGAATACCGAATTGGTGGACATGAAAGTAAGACCGCCACTTTTTCCTGGGAAGGACCTTGCAACCTCACCGCAGATGACATCCTCGGACCACAGCCCGCCGAACGCCCAAGGGATCATGCCAAAGCATTCCTGCTCGACGAACTGGCCGACGGCCCAAAACCCGCGCAGCAACTTGTCGCCGAAGCGGAACTGAACGACATTTCGCAACGAACCCTGGAACGGGCCAAAGCCGATTTGGACATCGGTTCCATTCTTAAGAACCAGGAATGGCTGTGGGGGCCAGGGTCTGAAACGTAGGGCGTAATCTGAATGTATGCGGCTGAGCGTTCCATTGTTGGCGATGACCATACTTATGGTTTCCTGCTCTGGGACCACTGTCGGTTCGGGTGATGACGGGAGGTTTCGGCAGAAGGAGGCCCAACGTGAAGCTGCGGCAGAGGCAGTCGCTGAGAACAGTGACGCGTTCTTCAAGTCAAAAACTTCGGAGGCTTCCAGCAACTTTGTCCTGCCGGTTGCGCCGAAAGGCGTTTGCGCTGTCAATGGAGTGGACATCTGGGGAAGGGTTTACGTGCAGGACAGCCCAATCGGATCGACCTTCACCATTTTCGTGCAGAACAGCCCAATACTGGCTGACTTCAACGTTTACCTGGCTTCTAGCCCAATCGGATCGACCCGTTGTGGACTCTGGTACCTGACTTCTAGCCGAATTGGGGCTGACTTCAGCGTTTACATAAGTAATAGCCCAATACTGGCTGACTTCACCGTTTACCTGCTTTCTAGCCCAATCGGGGCTGGAAGGTAGATGACATCGAGGTTGTGAGACAATCGAACATGCTTGGTTCACGACAGATTGCTCGCACAGCAGTCGTGGTGCTCGGATTAACGGAGTGACCTGATGGAGCTTGTGGTCCTCGCCGTCGTCAGCCGACCGGTCATTGTTCGCGAATCCAGTCGGCGAATGCTCGTGCGGCCTCCGATCGGTGACGGTCGGGTTGCTCGACCAGCCAGTACGAGTCGTCAACGGGGCAGGCGTGTTCGAACGGTCTTGCCAAACGCCCGTCGGCTAGGGCGGTGTCGGCAAACAGGTCGAGGGTCATGGATAGTCCGGCTCCTCTCTCGGCGGCGGACAGTCCAACGGCGTAGGTGCTGGCGAGGTGGACCCGTTGGCTCGCCGGAAGCTCTTGGTTCTGGCTGCGAAGCCATTGACGCCAGCCGATTGATATCGCTGTGCAGTCGAACAGCGTGTCCGTCCGCCAGTCGGCTTCACCGGCCATGTCGGGTGAGCAGACTGGGAAGGCGTGGGTGCGCCGCAGGAGCGTTCCACCGGCCACCTCGCGGGCGAAGCGGATCTCCACGTCGGCCGCGGGAGCCGTCCGTTCGGGGTCGTGGATGACCGTCACGAGGTCGACGACGAGGTCGGGGTGCTGCCCGATGAAGTCCGAGAGCCGCGGCGTGAGCCAATAGATCGCGAACGACAGATTGACCTGCACGGTGAGGTGGAGTTCGTCGCGGCGGCCGAACACCGCTTGGGTTCCCGTCGCCAGCGCATCGAGCGCCTGCTGGACGACGGGAAGATACGCGATGCCCGCTTCGGTGAGGTCGAGCGATTGATGCCGACGAACGAACAGCGGTCGCCCGGCGTGCCGCTCGAGCGCCTTTATCTGTTGGCTCACCGCCGGTTGCGACAGATAAAGTTCCTCGGCGGCCCTGGTGAAAGAGAGAAGTCGTGCCGCCGCCTCAAAGACCCGCAGCTGGTTCAGCGGGGGAAGGGTATCGAACGGAGTCATAGCATCAGTATAAGTTAGACTTATCCAGTAGGGCAAAACTCGTTGCTTGTGCCGCTCGGCGCGTGTACGTATGTTGACTCCATGACTGCGCCAACATCGTCGAACCGCACCCGAATGCAGCGAGCCAGGGGGTACGACCCCGAGCCCATGGATGTGCCGCCGCTGTTCCAGACCCCGAGTCGACCACTGGCCATGGTCCGGTGGCTGATCGCCAAGTACATGTGGCCCCAGTCGCTCACCTGGATCGCTATGGCCGCGGTCGTGTACCACCTCTTCACACCGAGCCTTTCCCGGTTCGCCTCTCTTAGCATCGACGACATCGGCCTCCTGTGGATCCGCAATACCGTGCTCATGCTGATCGTGATCGGCGGACAGCACTGGTGGTTGCATATCCGCAAGTCGCAAGGCACCGAGTTCAAATACGAGTCGCGTTGGCTGGCGACGAACCGCAAGTCATTCCTGTTCAACAACCAGACCCGCGACAACATGTTCTTCACCCTCGTCAGCGGTGGAGGCATCGCAGCGCTCTATGAGGCGATCATGTTCCGCCTCTACGCCACCGAGTCGATCCCACAGCTCGAATCGCTGTGGGCGATCGCGGCGATGACGTTTGCGGTGTTCTGGATGGAAGCCGTGCACTTCTATCTCAATCATCGACTGCTGCACCTCGACCCGCTGTATGGATGGTTCCATGCGCTCCATCACCGCAACGTGAACACCGGCCCGTGGTCGGGGATCTCGATGCATCCCGGCGAGCACGTCCTGTATCTGTCGTTGCCGTTCGTGTTCCTGCTGTTGCCCGGCTCGCCGTTCATCATCACGTTCTGCAGCGTTTACCTGATGATCTCGCCCTCGCCCTCGCACTCCGGCTTCGATCGCTTCGTCGTCACCGAGGGCGCGAACGTTCACGGGGGCGACTACTTCCACAACCTGCATCACCGGTACTTCGAGGTGAACTACGGGATGTTGCTGCTGCCGCTTGACAAATGGTTCGGCACGTTCCACGACGGCAGCATGGAAGCGCACGAAGAAATGAAGAGCCGTCGCCGAGTAAGCACCGAAGCGGACGATACCGAATCGGTCATCGAAGGAATGAGCAAGTGAAACGCATGTACGACTTCGGTCGAGCGCCCGCCAAACGCGACTACACCGTCAAGGACCTCAAAGACCTGAAGGGCTCGGGCACGGTGCTGTCGGACGAGTCCCGACAGCAGGTTCGCGTCGATCTGGCCGCCGCTTTCCGGTTGACCGCTCGCATGAACATGCACGAGGGCATCTCGAACCACTTCAGCTACGTCGTTGCCGACGATCCGTGCACGTTCCTCGTCAACCCGTACGGCAAACACTTTTCGAAGATGCGGGCGAGCGACCTCATCACGGTGGATGCCACCGACCGGGCCGAACTTGACCGCGGCGACGTCGATCAGACCGCATGGTGGATTCATGGTGTGATTCACCGAGCGATGCCCAAAGCTCGTTGCATCATGCATGTGCACTCCAAATACGCAACAGTTCTCGCCAGCTTGCGGGACAAGACGTTGCCTGCGATTGACCAGAACACCGCCCGGTTCTTCGAGCGGGTCGCCATCGACGAGCGATTTGACGGTATGGGAGTTGACGATGAAGCCGAACGGCTTGCGGCCGAGCTCGATGGCAAGCCGATCGTGTTGATGGGCAATCACGGCTTCATGGCGATCGCCCCAACCGTCGCCCAAGCGTTCGACGAGATGTATTTCTTCGAACGTTCTGCTGAGACCTACATCACCGCCCTTTCGACCGGGCGTGAGCTGCATGTGTTGAAGGACGAGGTCGCCCGCAAGACGGCTCGGCAATGGGAGTACTACGCCTCGTCAGCCGACCGGCACCTCGCCGCCCTCAAAGAGATCCTCGACGAAGAAGAACCCGAGTACTCCCACTGAGACACTGGGGCGCTCCTCAATCTCCCAGCGAGAAGCTGAGATCGAGCTATGGCTGTTGTCCGTAGTCCTGCCAGGGGCGGTCGCGGTCGGCGATGACGTCGCGTAGGCCTCGCTGGTTGATGTCTTCGGCCCATCGGAGGGCTTCTTCGGTGTGGCGGGCGATACCGTCGAAGAACGTCCCGAGCATTTGGGTCGTGCGCAGGCCCATGTTCTCGTAGGCCTGGTTGATGAGGAGCTTGTTGAGGGCGAGCTGGTTGGCCGGGATGGCGGCGAGGCGGCGCGCTTCAGCTTCGGCGGCGGCGGAGAGTTGCTCGGCGGGGTGGATTTCGCTGACGAGGCCGATGCGATAGGCAGTGGGGGCGTCGATGGCGCGGCCGCTGAGGAGGTATTGCTTGGCGTGTTCGAGGCCGAGGCGGTGAATCCACATCATGGTGGTTGGCAGCCCGTAAATGCGGCTGGGGGCGTAGCCGATGTGGGCGTCGTCGGCCATGAACAGCAGGTCGGCGCACATGACGAGGTCGGTGGCGCCGCCGACGGCCCAACCTGCGATCTCGGCCATGACGGGTTTGGGGCATTCCCACAGGGACATGAACCGGCGGACGTTGTGGTTCATGAACTGGTAGTCGCGCACGGGGTCCCAGTTGCCGGGTCGAGGTTCTGGGCCGGGGGCGTCGTAGGGGGTGTCCCAGGCATCGGGTTGGGTGGGTCCGGAGAACTGCTGGACGGAGCTGAGGTCATAGCCAGCGGTGAGGCTGCCACCGGCACCGCGGAGCACGATGGCCCCGACATCGGCCGAGGCAGTGGCCTCCGCAACGGCGTCGGCGATGCGCTGGACCATGTCGTTGGTGAGGGCGTTGCGTCTGTCAGGCCGGTTGAGGGTGATGACGGCGATGCTGTCTTCTTCGGCGTAGAGCACGGTTGGCTCGCTCATCGGTGTAGTGCTCCGTTGTAGCGGGGGCGAAACGACGTTTGGATCTGGTCGGCGACGAGATCGTGGAGAGGGTTACCGGTTGCGTCGGGATGTCGCCTGAGCACGTAGGCGACACGGGGCGCTGCCGGGAGTTCGGGAGGTCCAGTGGTTGTGAGGTCGGTTTCCTCAATCACCCCGCGGTTGACCAGAGCGATGCCGGCCCCGTTGATGAGGGCGGTCTGAACCGAAGCGACGGTGGGGAGTTCGTAGTTGACTTTGTAGTTGATGCCGGCGTGGATGAGGAGCCGGCTGGCGACGATGCCGAAGAAGCAGCGCGGACCCCAGGTGACGAGCGGGAGTGGCGGAGCGGCGAGGAAGTCGACGCCGCGGCTGTGGGCCCACACGAGATCATCGCGATCCAACACGATGTCCCTGTCATTGACGTCGTCTTCGATGATGATCGTGAGAGCGAGATCAATGCGTCCGTCGGTGAGCCATTCATCGAGGGTGGCCGGTTGTTCGAGACTGATCTTCAGTTCGACGTTGGCGGAGTGGCGGCGGAACCAAGGGGCAATGGTGTCGAGGAGCGGCGTGGCGCTGGCACCCTCGGTAGCGCCGACACGAACGGTCCCGCCGGTGTCGATGGGGGTGAAGCGCCGGATGGCGGCGTCATGAGTGTCAATGATCTGGCGGCCGTAAAGGAGGAGTTCGTGGCCGTCGTCCGTGAGACGTAGGCCGCGGCCTTCGCGTTGAACGAGCGTGCAGCCGGTCCGTTCTTGGAGCCGTTTGAGTTTCCAACTCACGGCTGAGCGAGAGAGGTGGAGATGGTCAGCGGTGGTTTGGAGGCTGCCCGTATCGGCGAGGGTCTGCAGCGTCCGCAGCGAATCAATGTCGAACTTCATCCGAGCCTCAATTGGTGACAAAAATTGGAATTTGTGGGATAAAAAGTGTCATTTGTGTCATCTTAATCGATCTGCGAAGATGAGCAATGACTTCTCCGACCCCGCACCTCGACGGCTACCGCTTTGCGGTCAAGGCGATTGAGCAGACGACGAAGCGCCCCCTCGAGCTCGCCCGAACGATGCTGCCGCATCCGCTGAGCTATCAGGAGTTGGCGCATGATCCGGAATACGTGCTCTACAACGGTCGTCTGACGCCCTCTGCGTTCTCGGATGTTTCCGATGACGAGATGTATTGGAAGGTCCGTCGCGAGGTGATCTTGCGACACACCGGCGAGCTTCCGATCGAAATCGTGGGCCCCGATGCCGAGCGCTTGCTCGATCATGTGTTTGCGCGCGACGTATCGAAAGTGCAGGTTGGCCGATGTAGCTACCAGTTCGCCTGCTACCACGATGGCGGGCTGATCAACGATGGCGTCCTGTTGCGGCTGGCCGAGGATCGGTTCTGGATGGCCCAGGCCGACGGCGACCTGTTGAACTGGTACCGGGCCCACGCCGTGAACGACGACGGTAGCCCGATGGAAGTGAAGATCTTCGACCCCGGTGTGTGGGTGAGCCAGGTCCAAGGACCCCGCTCACTCGAGGTGCTCGAAGCGGTCATCGACGGGCCAATGCCCGAGCGGTTCAACTACTTCGACACGGCCGAGGTGTCGATTGCCGGGCAACCGGTCGTGATCGGTCGGTCGGGGTTCACCAACGAACTGGGTTGGGAGTTCTACCTGACTCCCAACGTCAACATCACCGCCGTCGGCGACCACATCCTGTCGATCGGCGAGGCGTTCGGGATGATCATTACAGGCGTGGGGGTGTTCCAAGCCCGACGCATCGAAGCCGGCCTACTCAACGCCGGCTCCGACTTCGACGGAACCACGACGCCATTCGCTGCTGGGCTGGGCGGTTTCGTCGACTTCGACAAGGGCGACTTCATCGGCCGCGCCGCGCTCCTCAACGCCGACCGGTCCTGTCGTACCTGGGGGCTCCGAACGAACGGCGGAGTCGCCGATCTCGGTGACACGCTGTCTGTCGATGGTCAGCCGGCCGGGCGGGTCTGTTCAGGCGGCTGGTCGCCCTACCAGCAGTGCGGCGTCGCGATCGTGCGAATGGAGGACGCCACGTTCGGGCCGGGAGCGGCGGTCGAGGTCGTGTGTGCCGATGGCGAGACTCGAAGCGGTGATCTGTGCACATTGCCGATGTTCGATCCCGAACGACTGATCCCACGAGGCAAGCTCGTCGACATCCCGGAGGTCTGCTGATGTACGACCTGAACCTCACAGAGAGCTACGTACCACCCCAGCCGTGACGCCACTGACGACCTCCCACGCAGCCGGCCCGAGCGAGCCCGAAGTCCGCGACCTCACGCTTGGCGAAGCGCTGGCCGAGGTCGCCGTCGTGGGTCTCCTTGACGCCAAGTACGGCGAGGTCGTCGCCGCGTTCGTCCGCCCTGCTGTCGGCACTGCGATTGACGAGGCCCAGCTGTTCGCCTATGTGGCGTGTTCGCAGTTTTCGCGTGCACGTGTTCGCAGTTTCGAGAAGGCAGCGCTTTTGGCGCTGCCTTCTCGGGTTTTCGGTGCACATGTGACACAACCTCCGGCATGCTCCCTTCAATCCCCCGTACCAGGACCGAAGTGGAAGGCAGGCCGTAGTGGCATCAGAGACCTCGAGTGAGCCGGGGGAGGCAGGGTTGACCCCGGCTGCGCCGGTCGGACGGGTCGAGCGAATCGTTGCCATCGACGTGCTGCGGGGATTCGCCCTATTGGGGATCCTCGTCGCCAACATCACCGTGTTCGACCTCGATGGCTTCGACGCGGTCGACCGGTCCTTTGATGACCTCGTGATCGGTTCGGCGGGAGCGCCGTTCATGGTCGTACTGCTCATTTTCG
>Ga0206678_10002095_pt1 | contig 12818 bp, 5 predicted proteins | sample M180m12015metaG_FD_155453 | JGI IMG/M metagenome (GOLD analysis project Ga0206678, IMG submission 155453) | Ammonia-oxidizing marine archaeal communities from Monterey Bay, California, United States - M1 80m 12015 | ecosystem: Environmental > Aquatic > Marine > Intertidal zone | place: USA... | reverse complement strand
CAGTTAGAAACTAGATGTGAATGTTACTTCTAATCCATTAGATGCAGGTACTGCCCGACATACTCCCCCTACACAAAAGATACCCTCTCTTCTCTTTCCGTATCCTATACTTAATCGGTGAGAACCGTTAACATATCCAGCTGATCCGTAGAGGTAGTGTACCCGCTTTTCAATGTTTGGATTTCCAAAGTTATATTGGTCAGTGATATTGACAAACCAATGGGGACTCCAAGTGTACTCTGCGACAACAGTTGCCCAATCTCCTTTGTCTTGTTTAAATAGTTGTCCCTCAACATCTCTCCACTTTCCTGTTGTCAACAACTGGAATTCAGTTCTAAGGCTTTGACGCTTTTTAGTTCGTATTTGGGTCTCAAGGACATATATATTAGCATTTACAAGTCCCTTGTAATCAGTAGTTACGGGTGTTGCAAGAGTATTGAAGATAAGATTCATATACATTGCCTTAGCCTTGAAAGTTTTAGAGAACTTCCTTTCTATCTCAAAACTTATGTCTTGAACATTCAAGGAGTCACCAAACCCCCAACTATTGCGCTGGTACCCATTAACAACACCATCTATTCCACTTAAATTTGTAGTGTCAAGGCTATATGAAGTAGCAAAGACAAGATTCATTTTCGTCCCGTATTTACCTCCCAGCTTAGATCCGCGTTTCAGGTTGTAGTATAACTCTCCTCTGAAACTAGATTCACCATTAATTACTGTAGCGTATGGATATAGCGTCGCCGCTAAATTATAAGTGTGTGGTTTAGTAATTGCGGGGATGTTATTAATAGGGGCATCAAAAAGAAGTAAGTCCCTATCAGATCTAAAGCTCATATTATCTGTTGTAGATCTCTGAAACAGGAATGTTAAGTCTTTGATATTTCCAGTTAGGTAATACATTAGAGCCTCGCCTTCTTTGTAGATATATCCGTTATCTGCTGAAGGGTCATTAATTTTTTTTGTAATACCTATTCCTCCTTTCCACATTCCATAATGTATAGTAGCCCCATACTCCCATCCGGCAACATTTTCAGGAAGCTCTAGAATAAGCGTGTCCTTTACAATGTTACCCCCTTCTTGAAATCTACTTACAAATGAGTAAGCGGGAATTACTCTTAGTTTAGAATCTTTTAGAGCTGGTATGATGTCGTTTAAGCTTATTTCGACATCTAAACCTCTAACAATGCCATCACTATTTATAAGTCGACTATCGAAATCTAAGCGCTGCTTTCCATAAACCATTTTTACATCTATGCCATCTATTGGGCTTAGTAAAAGGCGCACCCCATCCATAGCATTATCTAATCCTAGATTTCTCTCTTCATATGATCTTAAAAGAACGCCTCCTCCGAATGTTTCGTAGAAATTACCTACTGTCACATCTACACCAATTTCGGGATCACTCCACCTGGCATATCTATATCCAATGCCAGAACCTTTAAATCTACCTGGAAAACCTAAAACGCTATTTAGGTAGGATTCATAGCGGAATCCGGCAGTGAAATTCCCTTGATTGTAAATAATATTAGAATAAGCATTAAACCCCGATTTTGAGGGAGGAACGACTGCACCTATTAAAGAATCCTCCTGGTATGTCTGAAATAGAACCGAAATGTTTCCAGACACAACACCTGTATTTGTTTCTTGAGCATCTACAATACCATTAAGTAGCATTCCCAAAGAAAAAATCGTAATAAAATGCTTCATGATTAGTCGACTAACTTTAGTAGTTCTTCATACAATTCTTCTTCGTCTCCTTCTGAGTAGTTGTTATGTGACCAAACTAACTCTCCATTACCATTATATAAGAATGTATGTGGAACATTCATCACCTGCATAGCTCTTTTAAAGTCTCCCGCTGGATCCAGAAGTATTTCAAACTCCCATCCGGAACTCATTATATACGGTGACACTCGATTTGTAGAGCGGCTATCATCGATACTTACTGCCACGATTTTTACCCCAGTCTCTTCTTGCCAATCCCCGTAATAATCCATATAGGTATTTAGCTCTCTTTTGCAAGGGCTACACCATGTCGCCCAAAAGCAGATTACAATAGGATTACCATCGTTTTCTAATGCCCCAGTATCAATTGTAGCTCCAGTAAGGTCTTTGAGCTTTACGGAAGGAATAGACTGAGCATAGGTGTCTAGAGTAATAGCTGAAAGAAAAAACGCCGCTATTAAGAGGCTTTTCACTACAATATGAGTTTTGTAAAAGTTATAATCCATCGTTCAAAATTTCTAATAGGTGCAACAAAGAAACGGCTTTCTCGCTAAAGCAGATGCCTTACCTTCGTACACATGTATTATACCAAACTCAAAACTCTCATTCTAGCCTCGACATTTTTCCTTGTCGGATCGCTTGCAGCACAACCCACAATCATCGCTCCTTCAGACACGATTTTTGCTGCTCTAGATACACTTAATGACCTTCACTCTGGTGAAATCTCTATTCATTGGGATGTTCTTAACGAATTAGATTCAGAACTGATTCTAATGTGCACTCGAAGTTTCATAGATACTGTATCTCCATATAACTACCCTTACGTTCAATCATTACCTGAGAATCCTGTTGAGGGAGCTTATGAAAAATTTTGTTGGGGACCTTTGTGTTACAACTATGGCACAGATGCCTCCTCATCCACAAATGCCTCTCTACTTGTTAATCTTCAATCTGGAGCTACTGACACCACATTCATTGCGTATTACTACCCTCACAATGTTTTAGGTACAACAACACTTGAATATTGTTTTCACCCAGTTGGCGATATTACTGCCGGTTCATGTCATCAAATCACATATGTGATTACTGCAACAGAAGCAATCGAAAATGAGCAAGGGAACCTTGATTTTTCATCAATAGCTACAGTTTACCCAAACCCATTAGAAGGAACAGGGTGGTTAGAGTATAACCTTCGTATTGGTGACATAGGAAATGTTGTGTTTAGAGATTTAGCGGGAAAGGAAATTATGAGAGAAAGTGGTTTGGTCTTAAGCGGAAAGATTGCAATTGATTCAGATAAATTTCCGCAAGGACTCTGCTTTTGCACACTGGAAATAGATGGAATTCCTATAAGAACCGAACGCCTTGTTGTAATTCGATAAACGAATAGATGTACGCTCCGAAAAAACAAGAAGCCCTTGATTATCATTCAAAGGGCAGGAAGGGGAAAATAGAGGTACTACCGACGAAACCCTATAGCTCTCAAAGAGATTTATCACTTGCGTATAGCCCAGGTGTTGCTGATCCGTGCCTTGCTATTGCAGAAAATCCCGAGGATGTATATAAATACACAGCAAAGGGGAATCTAGTAGCGGTAATAAGTAATGGTACTGCCGTTTTGGGTTTGGGAAACATAGGACCAGAGGCAGGGAAGCCTGTTATGGAAGGGAAGGGTGTGCTCTTTAAGGTATTTGCCGATATTGATGTGTTTGATATAGAGGTTGATGCTACAGATGTAGAATTATTTGTTTCTACTGTCAAAGCAATTGCCCCAACTTTTGGAGGAATAAATCTAGAGGATATTAAAGCTCCTGAAGCATTTGAGATAGAGAGACGACTGAAAGAAGAACTAGACATCCCCGTGATGCACGATGATCAGCATGGCACAGCGATTATCTCTTCGGCGGCATTATTGAATGCTTTAGAACTTACTTCAAGAGATATAAAGGATACCCGTATTGTAGTTAGTGGAGCAGGAGCTGCAGCGATGTCTTGTTTAGACTTATATATGCAGCTAGGTCTTACACTTGAAAATATTGCAGTTTTTGATAGTTCGGGACATGTGCATGTCGGGCGAAAAGATTTGGGGGAAAGGAAGAAATTGTTTGCATCGGAAAAGAAATACGAATCGCTTTCTGAAGCTATGAAAGGTGCAGATGTATTTCTTGGTTTGAGTAAGGGAGGGTTAGTGGATGGAGATATGATTAAAGGCATGGCTGAAAACCCAATTGTATTCGCCCTAGCAAATCCAGATCCAGAAATATCTTATACAGAGGCATTAGACGCCAGGAATGATATAATAATGGCTACGGGCAGAAGTGACCATCCGAATCAAGTTAATAATGTTCTCGGATTTCCATTTATTTTCCGAGGTGCACTCGATGTTAGAGCGACATCTATCAATGACGAAATGAAACTAGCTGCAGTTAGAGCAATTGCAAAGCTTGCGAAAGAAACTGTACCTGATGAAGTAAGTGTTGCCTATGATGAGCAGTCACTAGTTTTCGGAAGAGATTTGATTATTCCTAAACCACTTGATCCGAGATTGATAACAGCTATTGCACCTGCTGTAGCAAAGGCGGCTATGGACTCTGGAGTAGCAAAAGAACCAATTTCCGATTGGGCTGAATATGAAAGGAATTTATTAAGTCGATTAGGACAAGCCACAAGTTTTTCAAGATCGATTAGTGAGAGAGCTTCTAAGAATCCCAAACGAGTTGTTTTTGCTGAGGCGGAACACTATAAAGTTCTTAAAGCCGCAGAACAAGCTGTGCAGGAAGGAATAGCGCATCCCATTTTAATTGGAAGAGAAGAAAAGATAGGCAAACTCATAAGCGAGAATAATTTAGCTCTCAGTTCAGCGACTATTATTGACCCCAGAAGTCCAGATGAGAGAGAGAGGAGACAAAGGTTTGGCATAATTCTTCACGAAAAAAGAATGCGACATGGCTTAACAGCTATCGAGGCAGAAAGGTCAATGCGAAAGAGGAATTATTTTGGAGCGATGATGGTTGAGAGTGGAGAAGCGGATGCATTAGTTTCGGGGCTTACAAGAAATTATCCAAACGTAATTAGGCCCGCTTTACAAGTTATAGGGAAAGCTGAAGGGGTTAAAAAGGTAGCTGGCATGTATATTATGCAGACAAAGCAGGGTCCTATGTTTTTTGCGGATACTACAGTGACGGTGAATCCGACTGTTGATGAGATTGTAGAGATTACGCTACTTATGGCTGAAGCAGTTCGACGACTGAGAATAGTACCTAGGATTGCACTTTTGAGCTACTCTAATTTCGGGTCCTCAAAAGGCGAAGATGCCGATAAGATGGCTGAAGCAGCGAGAATTTTACATAGGGATCATCCGGATTTGATTGTTGATGGTGAGATTCAAGCAAACTATGCAATAAACCAAGATTTATTATCTGAGAGTTTCCCATTTTCCGTTCTACACCAACGAAGAGTAAACACTCTTATTTTCCCCAACCTTTCAGCTGGTAATATTTCCTATAAACTATTGAAGGAAATGGGTGGAATAGAGGCTCAAGGGCCTGTACTTCTTGGTATGAAGAAATCAGTACACATTTTGCAGATGGGATCTTCTGCAAAAGAAATTGTCGACATGGTTCGTCTTGCAGTTGTAGATGCTCAAAATAAATCTCACGAATGATTTACCATTTAAATGGGAGGTTAATTGAGAAACATCCCACTCATGTTGTAATTGAATGTGGAGGTGTAGGATATCTGGTTTCGATAAGTCTTACCACTTTTGAAACTCTTTCTGATGATGAGAGTATTTTCCTCAACATTTATATGGTTGTGAGAGAAGATGCTATGACTCTATATGGGTTTGCAACTCAAGAGGAACGAAAGATGTTCCTTTTACTCATAGGAGTAAGTGGAGTAGGGGCTAACACGGCTAGACTTATTCTCTCTGCAATGGATCCTGCGAAGACTACAGAAGTAATTTCTTCAGGAGATTCAGATACTATGAAACAGGTAAAAGGAATAGGTGCAAAAACGGCTCAACGAATAATAATTGACCTTCAAGACAAAGTTGGTGCAGAAACAGGAGGAGGGGAAGGCTCATCAGAAATATCTTCGCAGCACAATACCGTAAAGAATGAGGCGTTACAAGCATTAGCAACTTTAGGTTTTGATAAGACTAGAGTTGAGAAAACTCTTAGTCGAATTTTGGAAAAGTCTGATAGCGAGTATTCTCTAGAAGTCTTGATAAAACAGGCGTTAAAGGAGCTTTGAACTAGAACTGAACAGTAGGAAAGAACACGTGAATAGGGTTAAAATAAAAGGCACAGCGATTCTATTTGTCTTAGCGGCAGCTATTTTTAGCGTCTCAATATATGCTCAGGAAGCAGATTCCTCAGTGATTAATCTACCTTTTCCTCATGGAGGAGAGGATGAATATAATCCAGTTGAATATTCTGGAGGAATTTCTCTTGATTGGCCTTCTAACTTTAATTATGGAGTCACCTATGACCCCATTACGGGTCAGTATATAGTAGCCCAAACCATAGGCGATACGCTTGATTTTCGTCCTGCATCATTGTTTTCATTGGACGAGTTTTTGGATTATGATATGCAGGGAAACTTATCGGAATTTTGGGACCAATTACAAGAAGATGATGATGAGGCCTCTCGTGCTTTTGCTCCTAAGCTGGAGATAGATTCGGAGCTTTTCGAAATGCTGTTTGGTACAAATGAAATAGAGATTACACCTCAAGGAACAGCTGAGCTCACTTTCGGAATAAATAGCTCTAATACAGAAAACCCTCGCATTCCAGAACGTCAAAGACGTGTCACCACATTTGATTTCGACCAAAGAATTCAATTAAATATCTCGGGGAAAATCGGAGATAAAATTGAACTCGGAACTCAGTATAACACCGAGTCCCTTTTTGATTTTGAAAACCAAATGAACATTGGCTTTCAAGGAGAAGAGGATGATATCCTGAAGAATATTGAAGCAGGAAATATTTCTCTACCCTTACAAGGAACACTCATTACAGGTTCTCAGAGTCTCTTCGGACTTAAGATAGAGACACAGTGGGGTCGTCTATACAATTCAACCGTACTTTCTCAACAAAAGGGAGAAAGGAAGGAGATAGAAGTTGAGGGTGGAGCCCAAACTCAAGATTTTGATATCCGAGCTGACGATTATGAAGCAAATCGTCACTATTTCCTTTCTCAGTATTTTCGAAACAAGTACGATGATGCGATGAGATCTTTGCCCGTTCCAAATTCGGGTGTTGCTATTAATAGAATAGAGGTATGGGTAGTTAATACACAAGCAAACACTCAGGACGTTCGTAATATTATTGCTGTTACCGATCTAGGTGAACATCAGGATTATATGTCGACAAACTTGCCAATTAAGCAATTATTAGATGGTCCAGAGACTTTCCCAACATCTAATCGTGCCGCAAATAATGCGAACAACGATATTTTCGAGGATCTGGTAAATAACGATGAAGTAATGGGCTACTCAGGTGCAAACGCGGCCATTGTAGCTATGAATATGGGTTTCGAACAAGGTGTTCACTACGAGAGAGTCGGAAATGCGAGAAAACTAACTGCTTCAGAATTCTCATTCAACTCAAAACTTGGATTTATTTCTCTCCGACAATCTCTTAATAATGCAGAAGTCCTTGCTGTAGCTTATGAATATACATTGAACGGAGAAACATACCAGGTGGGTACTTTAGCCCAAGATGGATATACTACGGGTTCAGGTTCAGATGAAGCTATGGGCGCTCTCGTATTAAAAATGCTTAAATCGAGTATTACACAGCTTGATCTAAGTAATGGAGACCCATCCCCTCTTTGGGAATGTATGATGAAGAACGTTTATTCTATGAAGGCGTTCGGAGTAAGTCAGGAAGAATTCAGATTAGATGTTTGGTATAACGATCCATCTACTGGTGTAGACTTAAACTATATCCCAAGAGACCCACTAGACGGAACTCTCTTATTACAGCTTTTGGGACTTGATAGAATGGATATCAACACGATGCCAAATCCTGATGGAGTTTTTGATTACATTGATAATGCTGCTACAGAAGGAGGTACAATTAATAGCCAAAACGGTAGAATTTTCTTTCCATCAGTAGAACCCTTTGGCGACAATTTGAGAGCTGTAATTGAGGATAGAGTAACCGACCCTAATCTCGCAGAGTCGTTAATTCAGACTCTTGTTTTTGATCCTCTTTACGATTCGACTAAGACGGCGGCACAGCAAATCCCTTCTCTAAATCGCTACCATATCAAGGGATACTTTCAATCTCAGAGTAGTTCAGAAATTGCTCTTAATGCTCTGAACGTTCCAGAGGGATCGGTTACGGTTACAGCAGGAGGTGTACGTTTGGTAGAGAATCGAGACTATACAGTGGATTATAATTTGGGTCGAGTAAGAATTATAAATGATGGTCTACTTGAGTCAGGCCAAACCATAAGAGTGTCACTCGAAAGCAATTCGCTATTTAATATTCAAACTAAGACGCTTATAGGAACAAGGTTCGATTACGTAGCAAGTGATAATTTCACAATCGGAGCTACATTTTTAAATATGCGTGAGCGCCCCTTAACTCAGAAAGTCAACATCGGAGACGAGCCAGTTAACAATACAATTTTAGGAACTGATTTCTCATGGCAAACTGAAAGCAGATTTCTAACGGAACTAATAGATAAGCTACCTTTTTACGAAACCACTGCTACTTCAACACTAGATATTAGCGCTGAGGGCGCATATCTAATTCCCGGTCATAGTCGTGCAATAGGTGAAGAAGGTAATGCGTATATAGATGATTTTGAGGGAAGTCAATCGACTATAGACATTAGATCAGTCTCTAGATGGTTCCTAGCATCGACACCGAAACTTCAAGATAATCTATTTCCTGAATCAGCTATTGAAGACACTTTGTTGTACGGATATAACCGGGCAGCTCTTTCATGGTACACTATTGACCCAGCATTCTATTCAGGGAGTGGACTGGAAGATGGTCAAGTCTCAGACGAAGTGAGGCAAGATCATAGAATGCGTCAGATATTAGAACAAGAGATATTCCCAAACCGAGATTACCAGCCCGGAACACCTAGAAATATTCCGACTTTCGATTTATCCTATTGGCCTAGCGAGAGAGGACCATATAACTACGAACTTCCAGAAGGGGCCCCAGGATATTCAGCTGGACTTAGTGAAGATGGTGGCCTTGAGGACCCGACATCTCGCTGGGGTGGAATTCAAAGGGCTCTCACGACAACAGATTTCGAATCTGCAAACATTGAGTACATTCAGTTTTGGATAATGGATCCGTTTAATGATGATTCAGAGAATTCAACAGGCGGTGATATTTATTTCAATCTTGGAAATGTAAGTGAGGATATTCTCAACGATAGCCAACTAGAATTCGAGAACGGTTTGCCTTCATCGACTAATCCCGACCTCCCGACAGATACAAGTTCGTGGGCTATATACCCCGACCCCTCTACTTTTAATGTTGTGAATGCATTTGATAATTCTTCAGGTGATTATGCCATGCAAGATGTAGGGTTAGATGGGATGAGTTCATCAGTAGAAAGAGAGTTTTTCTCTGATTGGTTGACTGAAATTGAGGAGTCAAATATCGTAACCCCAGAGGCGATGTCGATGATAGAAAACGATCCTTCATCAGACGATTTTAGATATTTTAGAAACCCAACATCTCAAGCTCTGGAAGAGAACATCATAGACAGATACAAGTACTTTAGTTTATACGAAGGCAACTCAAATACAGGATCTCCAGATGGGTATCCAATCACATCAACCACTATCCCTAATAGTGAGGACATTAATGAAGATATTACTTTAGGTACAATAGAAAGTTATTATCAATACAAGGTTTCTATGCGTCCTTCAGATTTGGGCGAGTCAAATGTGGGGAACAATTACATTACTGACGTTTATGAAACTTTAAGCCAAAGTGCTTCTTCTGACGAACAGAAACCTATTAAGTGGTATCAGTTTAAAATTCCAGTCCGCGAATACGAAAAACGAATTGGTAGTATTTCTGACTTCCGTTCGATTCGTTTTATGCGTGTCTTTATGAAGGGCTGGAGTCAACCTGTAACTTTGCGTTTTGCCAGAATGGAGCTTGTAAGAGGAGAGTGGAGGAAGTACGAGGGGGCGCTGGCAGGGGAGCAAGAAGTAGAACCCGAAGACCCATCGGCAACCACTTTTAATCTCTCGGCGGTTAATGTTGAAGAGAATGGTAATCGAGAGCCAATTGCTTACGTAACACCGCCTGGTATTATTAGAGAAATTGATGTAGCTACAGCGAACCAACGCCGCCTTAATGAGCAATCTTTAGCTATGGAGGTGTGCGATCTTATTGACGGCGATGCACGTGCGGCTTATCGAAATATTAATTACGATATGAGGATGTACAGGCGTATGCGTATGTACTTTCACGCTGAAGCAGGTCCTGACGGGAACGAATTAAACGATGGCGACATTACTGCATTTGTTAGACTTGGAAGTGATTTCGATGCAAATTACTACGAGTATGAAATCCCGCTGTCTGTTACGCCATGGTATACCGGTGACGAAGACTTGATTTGGCCTATGGCAAACAATATGGATATTGAGCTACAGAAATTGCAGAATCTGAAAATTAACAGGCCTTCTTTGCAACCACTTTCCCAGGAATATTCCGAGTATGATGGTGTTGCTAGGATTTCAGTAAAGGGTAATCCAAACCTTGCCAATGTAGTTACTGTAATGATAGGCATTAGGAATCCGGATAAGGATTCCAATGTCTTTAGTAATTCAGATGATGGGCTGAATAAATGTGCTGTGGTTTGGGCTAATGAATTACGTTTATCCGACTTTAATGAAGAAGGAGGATGGGCGGCCGTAGCTAGAGTAAACGCAACTCTTGCAGATTTAGGAAATATTAGTGTAGCTGCTAATATGTCAACTCCAGGATGGGGAGGACTAGAGCAAAGAGTTCAAGAGCGCTCAAGGGAAACTATTCTAGGAATTGATGCAAATGGCACTATTCAACTCGGCAAGCTTTTGCCTCAAAAATTGGGGATATCTCTTCCTATGTATGTGGGCTATTCTGAGCAAGTAAGTACGCCACAATACGATCCACTTTCTCCTGATATAGAGCTTGAAGACCTTGAATTATCGCCAGAGCGTTTAGAAAAAACCCAGGAAGTGAATCGTCTTAGAAGTATCAATTTCGCCAGTATTAAGATTAATCCTCAATTTGGTTCAGGCGGAGGGGGAGGCGGCTCTCGAGATAGAAACAACCGAGATGGAAGCGATTCTAGATCCAAGGATGATGTCACATCGAACCGAGAATCGATGGGCGGGTCAGGTGCTATGATGAATGGGAGAGGAGGTTCTGGTGGAAGAGGAGGTTCGGGTTCTTCGGGCCCATTTTCTTTTTTGAAAATAAGCAATTTCACGGCAAACTATAGTTTTAACGAACAGTATCGTAGAGATATAAATACTAAATTCCAATTAAATAGGGAGCATAGGGGAGGTTTGGCCTACAACTGGCAGAATAGACCTAAACAGTATAAACCATTTTCAAAGATCAAGTTTATTCGGGAGAGTGAAATGCTCAAATGGCTTAAGGATTTTAATTTCTACCTACTTCCAAAACAAGTTTCAATGAATACCCAAATGGAGAGGGTGTATGAGACAAGTGAAGTGAGAAATAATACAGCAGATCTGCTTGGAGTAGAAACAAATCTATTAATTCAAACTCAGGTTCTAAAATCTTGGAACTGGGATAGAAGTTATTCTGTAAAATACGATTTGACTCAAGCTCTTAAGTTTGATTATTCTGGTCAAGCAACTGCCCTTGTGGGTGAGCCAGCAGGTGTTATCCCAATAGAGGGTGATGTTGATTACGATCATTATATCGACACAGTTAGAACTAATTTACTTGGCGCAGGAGAAGTGACAACCTATAATCACAATGTCAATGGTTCATATAAATTGCCATTTGATAAGATTCCTCTTATGGACTTTGTAACGGGTGATTTCAGATACCAAAGCTCATTCCGCTGGGATAGGGCGCCTTTCGCTCAGGATACTCTTGGCGCTACGATTCAAAACTCACGCAACTTGAGCTTGAACGGTCAGGCAAATTTTTTGAAGCTATATAATAGAGTCCCATATCTTAAAGAAATAAATAATAAACGACCTAAGCGACCTAGCGAGAGAGAAGTAAGCAATGAGCGACGAGATGGGTTTGGTGAGATTGAGGAAGAAGATGAAAGAAGGAAGCTTGATATAAACCCTATTGAACATATTCTTCGTTTCGCTATGGGAATTCAAAGCGTCAGTGGAACTTTCTCTCGTAATGAAGGGATTTTACTTCCAGGGTATGGCCAAACTAGTAGATGGGGTGGCTTTGATGATAATCTAGAAGCTCCAGGTATTTTATTCTTGGTGGGACATCAAAATACGGATGTTTTCGGAGATAGAAATTCTGATTTCGCTATGGATGCAGCTCAGCAGGGATGGTTAGTGGAACAGCCGTATTTAAATCAATCCTATACAGAAACTTTTACAGAGAACTTCAATATTCGTGTGAATATCGAGCCGATAAAGCATTTTAAAATCGAGCTCACAGCAAATAGAAGTACTTCTCGCAATCATCAGAGTTTCTTCCGTTACGATGAAGAAACTGAGGATTGGGTATACGAATCCCCAAATGAGACAGGTAATTTTACTGCAACTGTGATGTCTTGGCCTACTGCGTTTATGGATGATGATGAGGAATATAATTCTGAAGTTTGGGATGATTTGTTATTGAATAGATTGGTCATTTCATCTCGTATCAATGAAGAAACTTTTAATATGGACGAGCCTAACCCTACGGGATATTATCAAGGTTGGGGTCCCACATCACAAGATGTCGCTATACCTGCATTTTTGAGTGCTTACCTTGGCGTAGACCCTGAGACTATTGCTCTTGATGTGATGAAAGCACCAGTTGCACCAAACTGGAGAGTTACTTATGATGGATTGAGTAAAATACCTTCTTTAAAGAAGACCTTTAGAAGGTTTAACCTAACCCACA
>Ga0206678_10002093_pt1 | contig 12852 bp, 10 predicted proteins | sample M180m12015metaG_FD_155453 | JGI IMG/M metagenome (GOLD analysis project Ga0206678, IMG submission 155453) | Ammonia-oxidizing marine archaeal communities from Monterey Bay, California, United States - M1 80m 12015 | ecosystem: Environmental > Aquatic > Marine > Intertidal zone | place: USA... | reverse complement strand
GATATCAGCTTCTACTTTTACAATATCAGCTTCAGGGTAAGCGGAAACCAGTAGGAAGTCAACATATTCTCCTGTATTATATAGCCTTTCATAAGTAGTAAAAGGAATAAATATATCTCCATCAGTGTTAATTGGGCCGCTTGTAATAAATTTATTCACACCAATGATCTTGAAATAAATTCCATTGATACGGATAAATTTACCAATTGGGGTTTCACCTTCTTCAAATAGTTCTTGTAGGGTTCTCTCTCCAATCACACATACTTTTCTTGTATTTTTAATATCAGCTTCATTAATAAACCTTCCTCCCTCAAAAATATTTTTGGTAGTAATAGTTGTGAGAATTGGAAAGTCTCCATAAATGTTATAGCTTCCTTTTTTTTGACCATTTACAAGCTGAGCTTTAGAGCCTCCAAAAACACCACTACTATTTCTAGGAGCAATATGCTGAATTTCAGGAATTCTATTTTTTAGTGCAGTAACATCACTAAGTTTAAAATGTATCCATCTCCCTGTTTTAAACCCATCATAAGGGACAGAAGTCACCTTCCCCCACACAAATAAACTATTGGAAGATATGCGTTCAAACTGTCTTTCAAAACCATTATCAATCCCTTTGGCAGCACCTGATAAAACAATGTATAAAAAGATGCCCCATAACACCCCAATAACAGTAATGATGGTGCGGACTTTATTCTGTCCAATAGAGCTAAATATTTCTTGCCAAGTATCTTTATCAAATAGTGTTTTCATTTATTCGTCTCTTAAGGCAACAATTGGTTTTATTTTGGCAGCTCTTCTAGCAGGGATATAGCCTGCTAATGCCCCAAATAGAATGAGGATGATAGTAGCACCAATAGCAGTTGAAATATCAATATAAGGATTGGTGATAAAATAATCTTTTTCAAGTGTATCGCCAATTAAGCTCAATGTTACAATGCCTGCAATAAGCCCAAAATAACCTGAGAAAGTAGTGATGAAAATAGCTTCTTGTAATATCATAGCGATAATGCTTCTTGGGCTTGCTCCAATTGCTTTCCGTATTCCTAATTCTTTGGTTCGTTCTTTCACTACAAATACCATAATGTTACTTATTCCAATTATTCCTGCAATTAAAGTCCCGATACCAATAAAGGTGATAATGAGTTGTAAAACGCTAGCAAATTGCTGGTTTTCCTTGAGGTTGTCGGCTACATTTCTGATGTATATCCCTCCTCTATCTTTTGGAGCAATATGTTTTCTAGCTTTTAGAAATCGTTTTAGTTTTTGCTCAAACTCAACCGCTCCTTCATATCCAATTTCAGGTTTATAGCTTAGGATAATCTGATCAATTTCATCTGTGTTTTTCTTTATTTTCTGCAAACTCGTATAAGGAATATATATTAAGCGTTCTTCACTATCCCCTCCATCATCCTGAAAAACACCAATTACTTTCCAAGTATGTCCACTTCCATCAATATACTTACCAATAGGATCGTCATTTCCAAATAAATCCAGCGCAACTAAACGCCCAATTACAGCATGTCTTCTTTTTCGAGTAACATCATCTTCATGTAAAAAACGACCTTGCATCATTATTGTCATCTCATTATATTGATGAGAAGGACTTACTGCTCGAATGGAATAATTATTGCTTTTATCTTTGTATTTTACAATTGCATTGTCATAAATTCTTGGACTTATGCTTTGCAAATATTTGTCAAAATTCTCGGTAATAGCTTTCAAGTCACTATTGTAAAATTTAATTCTCCTACCAGATTCATATCCCTTGAAAGGTTCAGTTGTTGATCCAGGAAAAATGAACATACTGTTTACATCATCATCATTAAAGTATGTTTGAAAAGTATTGCTTAAACCGTTCCCAAATCCAAAAAGGATAATAAAAATAAAGATGCCTAGTGCAACTGTAAATCCTGATAAGAAAGTACGTAATTTATTTTTTCGAATGGTATCGAAAATCTCTATCCAATTATCTCGGTTAAACATAGTTTAAATGGCAGCTATTTGGTTGACTAATGTGTTCTCTACAATTACACCATCCTTCAAGCGAACAATACGCTTACACATTTTAGCAATTTCCTCTTCATGGGTAACTACTAAAATTGTTTTCCCTTGAGTATTAATTTCTTGAATTAAAGCCATTACTTCACTAGAAGTGGTAGAATCCAAGGCTCCAGTTGGCTCATCAGCCAATAGCACTTTAGGTTCACTTACTAAAGCGCGGGCGATTGCTACTCTTTGTTTTTGTCCTCCTGAAAGTTCGTTAGGCAAATGAGTTGCCCATTCTTTTAAGCCGACATTATCCAAGTAGTTAAGTGCTTTTTCTTGCCTTTCTTCTCTTTTTTTACCTTGGTAATATAAGGGTAAAGCAACATTCTCCAAAGCAGTTTTATAATTGATTAGGTTAAAGGACTGAAATATAAAACCTAAAAATTTACTACGATATTTGGCTGCTTTCGTCTCATCTAAGTTTTTAATAGGAACGTCATCAAGCGTATAAGTTCCCTCATTTGCTACATCCAACATACCAATGATATTTAATAAGGTAGATTTACCTGATCCTGAAGACCCCATAATTGCCACCAATTCTCCTTCTTCAACTTTAAAATCAATTCCCTTTAATACATGTAGGGAATTTTTTCCCATTTGATATGATTTGTGTAAGCTAGTAATATTTATCATAGTTATTGCTTTGTTAAATGTAGGTTATTGAAAGATATATAGGGACATTATTGTACAGGCGTAATATGTTATTAGATTAAAAATAATACTAAAAAACGAAAAAATAAAGTGCATATTGTTCTAAATAACTATTTTCTTTCTACCCAATCTCCATGTTCTTTTATAAGGTCAATTAAGGCAGTTACTGCTTTTTCTTCAGGAATATTTTTTTCTACAACAGTTTGTTCTTTGTAAAGAGTAATCTTTCCTTTCCCAGTTCCTACATAGCCATAATCGGCATCTGCCATTTCACCTGGTCCGTTTACAATACAACCCATAATTCCAATTTTTACGCCTTTCAAATGGTGGGTTTCCTTCCTTATTTTTGCAGTAGTTTCTTGTAAATCAAACAAGGTTCTTCCGCAACTAGGGCATGAAATGTATTCCGTTTTCGAAATTCGTGTTCTGCTGGCTTGCAATATTCCGAATGCTAAGGAATTTACAGATTGGTCGGAGCCACAATTTTCAGCTGCAATAAATATTCCATCTCCAAGTCCGTCTAACAATAAAGCTCCAAAATCAGCACTAGCAGAAAGCTGTAATTGTTCTGCTGATAAATCACCATAAGCTCTACCAATTACTACAGGAGTTTTAATTCCGTTATTCATCAGTTCAGTAAAAAGTTTCCTTTGCTCGGCAACTCCATTTTCATTATAAGTATCTATCATTAAAACAGCTGTTGTATCTGTTTTTAGTTTTGCAAAAAGCTCCTCACTCAAATCAGAAAGACACACATAAACAATATTTAATTTTTTTGAAATTTCTGTTTCATCTAAATAATCATTTATTGTTAAAAAGGGATATCCTTTTTTATGTTCTAACCATTTTTTGTAATTGTAAATAATCCCTAAAGTTCCCGGCACTTCAAAATCTACATCATGATTGCCTACAAAAACATAATCAGCCGCCATATCAGTAAGGTGCCACTTGTCCAAAGGAACAGAATAGTTAGAGCCAATTCCAAAAAAGGAAGCGGGAGTAATTTTTTCTTTAAGACAGAAATCTGCCATTACAATAGGTACATTTTTCCCTCCAATATTCAATACTTCATTTGTTTCTCTTCTGTGGTAGTCAAAAGAATGCAAAGGGTTTTTTGTGATTCCTCCTATTTTTTCGTGCTCTTCTATTCCCTCAAAATGAGATAATAGTTGCTCGGCAACTGGCATTTCAAACTCAGGAGCTTCCGTTAAAGAAACTCTTATTGTGTCTCCTAATCCATCCGCTAAAAGTGTTCCAATACCTACTGCCGATTTTATTCTTCCATCTTCCCCTTCACCCGCTTCAGTTACTCCCAAATGTAATGGGTAGTCCATTCCTTCTTGTATCATTTCAGCAACTAACATTCGGTAAGCTTGTACCATTACTCTGGTGTTAGAAGCTTTCATAGAAAGGATGATTTTATGATAATCGTTATCACGGCAAATGCGTAAGAACTCCATTGCCGATTCCACCATTCCTTTAGGAGTATCTCCATAACGGCTTAAAATCCTATCAGATAAAGAGCCATGATTTGTACCTATTCGCATAGCTGTACCGTGCTCTTTACAAATTTGTACTAATGGAGTAAATTTTTCTCTTATTCTGATGAGTTCTTCTTTATAGCTTTCATCCGTATATTCAATCTCCTCAAACTTCTTTTTATCAGCATAGTTCCCAGGATTTACCCTTACTTTTTCCACAATTTTGGCTGCTATTTCTGCAGCATTTGGGGTATAATGAATATCGGCAACAATAGGCGTATTGTATCCCCTTTTTGCCAATTCATCTTTTATATTCTGTAGGTTATGTGCCTCCTTTTTACTTGGGGCAGTAATACGCACCAATTCGCAACCCGCTTCTATCATTCTTATAGATTCTTCCACAGTTGCAATAGTATCCATAGTATCGGTAGTAGTCATGGACTGTACTCGAATAGGGTTATTTCCTCCAAATACTAAATTTCCTACTTTTACTTCACGCGTTTTAAAGCGTGAATACTGGGTTAATGAATTACAATATTTCATTTATATTTTAACTATTTTTTTAGTTATATCCTCTTTTGAATTAGAAATTTTAATGAAGTAAATTCCATTACTTAATCCCTCAAGAGCAATATTTTTTTTGAAAACTCCTCTTTCATCAATCTTAAATTGTTGCACAACAACACTAAGATTGTTAGTCAGTTCGATAGTTGTAGCTTCCGTAATAACTCCTTGAATACTAAATTTATTTCTTGTAGGATTTGGATATATTTTCCAATTTTGAAGACTTTTATCAAGGATGTTAGTTGTATTTTCAATTTTAAATTGATGATGAATAGACCTGCCGAAATCCCCCTCAAAAGCTTTAAGCCATGAAGCGCCAATTTCCCTAAATCGTATCATTCCACCCCCATCATTATTTCCCCAAAAATCTATTCCGTCATCATCAGTATCAGTTACTTTAAAAGTATAGCAACCATCATTAAATGTCAATGTGTCACGGTACTGTGTATTTGAAATAAGATTACCACTTGATAATATTGAATTACCATTATTATCAAAAAACTCCCATGATGTTTCAGAGATTTGAGTTGATGTGCTTATTACTCCACTGTTTGTTTGTGTCCATACTGCAAAAGTGCTTGGGTAAGTAGGTGCAGGTTCAAAAGTTGAACTCATAATATTATTATGGGGATAAGCATCAGTTCCACTATTTGGTGATTTTATTTCAACATGAAAAGTGTTATTGGATGCTCCCATATTATCCCATAATGAGGAAGGGTCAGGTAATTGAATAGTTACTTTTTCAAGGAAATTAAGTGAACCATTCCAAGTATAACTTTCTTTTGTAGGTGCATTGTTAATCCAATACTCAATAGTAAGTGAGGTAAGAAGTGTACTTCCTGTATTTTGAATTGTGATTTCAGGTTTCGAACAAACAGGATTTGTTCTTAGATAGTTCACTTTATTAGTAGGCGATAAAATATCAACTATTGCAGCATCCAAAGAATGATTAGGAGTGCCATAACTTACTAATTGGCTACTTGTCCAATATTTTGTAGTGCCTGAACCGCCTAATACATTGTAGTCAAAAATATGACTTTGCCCAGGAGTAACTAATGCAGTGATATCGTCTTCTTGTAAATCAGTTGCTTGGCCAGGACACCAACCTGCTCTATCATAAATCCAAGTTCCTCCTTGCGGATAGATAGGATTTTCAGCACATTCTGTCCATACTTGCCATGTGAAGTCAACTGCTCCACCATCAATATCAATAGTGTGATTTTGAGGAATAAATTCTCCTTCTTGCCCGTGTCCAGTAATAGCAGTTCTTATTTTAAATGCACTTGCATTATTTAATAAAGTATGTGCTTTTGGTTCATAAGCCTCATCATTCTGAATTTGAGTATAATTCTTGGATTGTACTTTCCAGATATTTTGCATTTCTAATACATCCCTAGGAGGAGTTCCTACAATAAACAAGAATTTGATATCCATATCTTCTTGCCACTGTCCGCCACCATCCATAGTTATTCTTTTGTTCCCTTTAAAGACAGGAGCAAAATCAGTAACATCAAAATACCAAGTTTTTCCATCAACTCCTAAATCAAGATAGGCACCATAAGGCGTAACAAAGGACATAATTTGGAAAGCCATTGGGTAACGCTTATAGTAGGTTAAATCAGTAATATTTATTGTGCCATCTATTGTTGTATTGGCAGAAGAAATCTGATTACCAGATCCATCATAAGTATAGGAAACAGCCTCCCAATAAGTATTAGTAGAGATTGTAGCAATACTATCATGTAGTAAAGTACCCCAGTTAGGAACGATTGCATATTCCTTTACGGTATTAGGTGCTGCAATTAAGGAATCTAAAATAGTATCAGTTGTAATAGTAAGGATATAATCTCCTTGATAAAAACTGATATTTGGACGAAAACTAGTCTCTGTAAAAAATTGATTAATAGTAGTTCCTCTTGAAAATTCCCAGTTTACATTTCCGCTAAAGGTAGCTGTTTGTTGGTTAGCAGTATTGTCAAGTGAGCTTGTTCCTTGTCCTTCATTTAAAGGATAATGGGCTACTAAATTAGCATAATCAGGATGATTGTTATCCACTCGTTTATGCATCCATTCAGCAATTGTATTTCCAGTAAGTTCTTTATTGAATATTCTTACTTCCTTGATGTTTCCATCCCAGAAATAACCAGTTCCATTTCCTTGACTTGCTAATTTCACAGATGCAATATCTAGGGTACGAGTGTGGCCTGTACCACTATGCCATAAAACCCCATTTCTGTAGATTTTTAGATTTCCAGTAGTCGCATTTTTTGTGAAACTCCAATGGCTCCAGTTTCCTGTGTACTCACTAAGACTTGCCGCTTTGTCAATACGATCGTAGGAAGTAGTCCCACTATTACCGCAATCCCAATACATTCTGCCATTGCTCCAAGGAAAATGGATATTAAAAGTTCTAGCTCCTGCTCCATCATAGCCCTCCATTATTGTAGTGTTTTGTGGCAATACATTGGCATTTCCATTTATCCAAAAAGAAACGGTAATCTCATTGCTAATACTGCTCAATGGAGCTACAGGAATATCAATACTTTCCGCAGAATTTACGGTTATATGATTAGCGTCAGTAGAATGCAATCCTAAAACAGTACTGTTTTGTTCCCCTTCAATTAAGGATGTGCCTGCAACTGTTGAGTTGGTTAATGAAAATTCTACAATGATATTAGAAACGGAATCCCAAGCAAAAGGAGTGTGAAATTGAAAACGATTTACACCAGTATTCAGCAGGGTATTTGTGTGGTATACTTCAGTAAACCCTACAATGTGTGGGTTGCTATTTGATAAAATAGTATCAGTAGTTAATTTTAATTTGATACTTAAAAAATTAGCAGCTTGACTACTGCTCAATACGTTTAAGGATAAGGCATCAATACTATCATTAATTAAGCCAAAGTTAAGCAGCTCATCTGCTGTGTATAAAAACTGAGATTTATGCGCTTTTGCATCTGTTTCAATTACAAAACTTAGGGAATCATTTCCACTTCCTATACTAGCGGAATTTTCTGAAATAATGGTATTTATAGCTGTATTTTGTTGTAAGAATTGAATGTAATTATGAACAGGATTGACAGTGTAATTGTAGGTTAATCCAGAATAATTAGAAATTGAATGTGTTGGCGTTTTTAGTAAAGTAGAATCTACTCTTGTGGAATCATGAATGTAGGTATTACATGTGTAATCCCAAGCTCCACAACCTATGCTATTGGACTGCCCATTGGTGTTTACCACATTGTCCTTACACCTCATGTTGTAGGAAAGAATAATCTTTTCGAATGTAAGGTTTGGGTTATTGGGGAAATGGGCAATGGTATCTCTATTTCCTCCTGACCAAGGGCCGCTACCATAAGTCATGTCGTAATCAAAAGTTTGAACAACAATAGTATCTCCAGGGTTTTGAGCAAAACTAGTCTGCAAAAATCCGCAAAGTAGGATAAGAATGAAAAGTTTTTTCATGAGTTTAATTTTTTAAAAATAAGCAAACAAATCTATGCTTTAATTTTCAATTTTGGTAACTCCACCTGAAACGATTAATTTCATTATTTCAGAGGAAGCGCTATCAATAGGCGTGATGTAAGATTTTTCAACTACAAAAAGTTGTCCTGAAAAGGCATAAGAGTGGGGTAAATAGACTAAAACTTTTCCTCCTTTAATCCCTAAGGAACTTAAATCCTCATTGGTAATAAAACCGATACGTTCAATAGTTGAGTTTTCATAAAGTTTGATGAGTACAGCTTGGTTAAACCCTTTCTTTTTCCCAACAAAAGTGCGCATCAAATCCTTCATTGAGGAATAAATAGTTTGTAATAAGGGTGCTTTTTTCAATAAGCCTTGAAAGAAAGAATTGATAGGACTTGCAATTATTACTGAACCTGCAAAACCAATAAAGGTAATAAGACCAATAATAACGATAAGCCCAAGCCCTGGGAATTGAAAAGGTAGAATTCCATCAATTTTTATAAATGTCCAATACACCACATAAAGCGTTACTGATATGGGAACAATATATAATAATCCTTGTAAAAAATAATTAATAAATTTTTTCATACTTTTAAACTTTAGTTTTCGTTAGAAGTCATAAAAGTACTAATCTTTAAAATATATAGCCATGAAAAAAATAGTTTTTAGTTTCCTGCTGCTTTTTGGAGCCTCTTTATTTGTCCCACAAACTAGTGTTGCTCAGGTGGTGGTAAAATCAAAACCCAACCGAACAACCAAGAAAGTAGTCGTTAAAAAGCCCAATCGCCATAGAGGGGTTACAGTTAAAACACGACCTACACATCATAACCCTCTAAGAGTTGTGGTGGTAAAACCTAACCGACCAACAGTAATTGTAAAACATCCTAACCGCATCCGAAAGAATTATGTTTGGGTAGAAGGGCACTGGAAGTGGAGCGATTTTTATGGTGATTATATCTGGATAAAAGGGCAGTGGATACGCCAAAGAAGAGGGCATCATTGGGTGTCAGGATTTTGGGAGATTAGTTTGGATGGATTTATTTGGATAGAAGGGTATTGGGCGCGCTAGTTTCTTATCATATTTTGCTGTTGAAAAGTATTATTTTCCAGTTCCTTTTCTCTTTTCTTCCTTTGTAATTTTGAGAAGATTAAAATTTTTTAAAATGCAAAAGCCCATTCTATACATTAGCGCACTCCTATTGGTATTAAGTGCCTGTGTAACTCCAAAAATTCATAACTCTTTAGTTGCTGAACATGAAAGCACAAAAACTGCATTAACCTCAGCCGAAAAAAAGGCACTTTCTTTAGCTGCTAAGCTGGAAGAAAAAGAGGGGGATATTCTTTCTTTACAATCGCAAATCTCTGATTTGAGAAATGATTCTGTGCAAAATGGAAAGTCCTTAGTTATTTTACAAAATAAATATGATGAGTTGAGTGGTGCTTATGATTTGCTGACTTCCAAGAATAGCAGATACATGGCCGATAAAGCCAAAGAAACCAAAAAATTATTGGAGCAATTGGAAGAAGCGCAATCTGAACTTTTTGCAAAAGAAGATGAGTTAAATAAACTATCCAACTCCTTGGATGCAAAAGAACAAGAGTTGAAAATAGCACAAGAAGAATTGGAAGCACGATCAGTAAGAGTTACGGAATTGGAAACAATTATCAATAAGAAAGATTCTATGGTAACAGCCTTGAAGCAATCCATTTCTAAAGCACTTAGAGGTTTGGAGGGAGAAGGATTAACAATAGAACAAAGAAACGGAAAAGTGTATATTTCACTAGAAGAGGATTTATTGTTTGCCTCAGGAAAATATGTGGTAAATAGTGGAGGTATTACTGCACTTAATAAGTTAGCAACTGCTTTGGCTCCTCAAAAAGATTTGGAAATTTTAGTGGAAGGTCATACGGACAGTATCCCTTTGAGTGGAAGAGGTTTGGTGAAAGATAACTGGGATTTGAGTGTTATGCGTGCAACCAATGTGGTAAAGGTATTGACGAAAAACTCTAGCTTAAATCCGTTACAGCTTACCGCAGCAGGTAGGGCAGAATTTGCGCCACTAGCCAGCAATAAAACCAAAGAAGGCAGAAGTGCTAATAGGAGAATTGAAATGATTCTCTCGCCAAATTTGGATGATTTATTTAATTTATTAGAAGAATAAAATGAAATATTTACCTTTAATTATATTGTGTCTTATTGCTTTTTTCTTTTTAAAGAAAAGATTTTTTGACAATACGGATTATAAATCCATGCTTGCTAATGGTGGAATTATTATTGACGTGAGATCAAGTGGAGAGTTTTTTGGAGGACATATTGAAAACTCGTTAAATATTCCTTTGGGTGATTTGCCTGATAAATTAGATTATTTAAAGGATAAAAACCAGCCAATTATTACTTGTTGTGCTTCAGGAATGAGAAGTGCAGGAGCTGCAAAATTGCTTTCGGCAAAAGGCTATACTAATGTAGTGAATGGCGGAGGTTGGTCCAGCTTAGAAAATAAGCTCAAATAAAACTGAGGTGTCAGTTTTTAAATTCAAACAGTTTAATATAATACAAGAAAAATCAGCCATGAAAGTGGGGACTGATGGCGTGCTATTGGGCAGTTGGGTGTCTTGCAAAAAAGCAAATACTATTTTAGATATTGGCTGCGGCACAGGATTGATTTCCTTAATGCTAGCACAAAGAAACCTGAAAAGTAAGATTACAGGAATTGAGATTGATGCAATAGCTAGCCAAGAAGCACAATTAAATGTTAGTAGTTCTAATTGGCAAGAAAGAATTAGAATTGAGCATACATCTTTGCAAAATTTCAAACCCGAAACTCAATTTGATCTGATAGTCAGTAATCCTCCTTTTTTCCATGAAAATAAAGCGGAAGATAGAAGGGCTACTGCACGACACACCAACTCTCTTTCCTTTGAAGAATTAATAATGAATGCTGCAAATTTACTTTCTGTAAAAGGAATATTTGGGGTGATTATTCCTAAATATTCTGAAAAGCATTTCTGTGAAATTGCTAGAGTTCACAATTTGTATTGCAATAGAGTTTGCAATGTAAAAGGGAATGATAAAGTTGATGTGAAAAGAGTGATGCTTGAGTTTACATTCAATAAAACTGCAATGACAACAGAATGCTTAACGATTGAAACAGAAAGACATCAATACACGGATGAGTACATACAATTATGTAGGGAATTTTATTTGAAGATGTAATATATTAAGTATATATCTTTAATAATATTTGTATATTTAAAGTAATACCTTTAATATTGCATAATTAATTTAAAGGTATAACTTTATGAAAAGTTCAGAAATACAATTATTATTGAATCAAACCCAAGAGAAAATAAATTCTTTTTCAGTATTAAAATCTGTGGAAAAACCATATAAAGGATGGGTGAGTACTATTCGTGTTTCCCTTAAAATGTCCTTAAGGCAATTAGGCGAAAGGCTTCATATTTCCCCACAAGGTGTTAAGGATTTGGAAAAAAGAGAAGAGTCAGGAGCAATTACACTTAATTCCTTAAAAGAAGTAGCTCGTGCTTTGGATATGGATTTAGTGTATGGGTTTATTTCTCGGCACAATAGTTTGGAGGCTATGATTGAAGAAAGAGCAAGAGAAATTGCAGAAGAGCTTATTTTAAAAACAAGTCAAGAGGGTTCAGATAAAGACATAAAAAAAGCAATAGCGCAAAAAACCTATGAGATAGCCTCTAAAATGCCATCCTATTTGTGGGATTAGGTTTAAAGAATGTAGGAAATTTGTATATTTGAGGACTTTAAAACAATAGATTAACAATAAACAATTATGAAACAAAAAATTAATACTGTACTCTTAGCTATTTTGATTTCTAGCTGCGCAACTCCAACATATTACCAATTAGTTGAATTATCTTCAGAAAACATTCAAGATGGTGTTTCTGAAAATCAAGATATAAAATTAGGTGTTGATTTTTGGGCAAATGGTGGCACTTCTCAATATTCTATATTTAATAAAAGCAAAAAAACAATTTATATTAAGTATGATGAATGTCAGGTAATCAAGAATGGAATGGCTTATGACCTTTATGATAATTCTGAATACTCATCAACTCGAGGAATAATCACTAGTAAGACCAATAAAAGAACGCAGCAAAAAGGAGCCTCTGTTTCACAATCAAATATCTATGGTAGCTCTAGCTATAATACTCCATTAGGAGCTGCAGCATCTATATTATCTGCCTCATTAAATGCATCAGTATCAAATTCTAATAGTATAACATCAACTATGTCTAATGCAAAATCAGTTAAATCAACAGATAAGAAAATTTATGTTTTACATCCACAATCATATCGAAATATTGATGGTATTTACTTACGTGGAAGTAGGTTTTGGGATTGTGATGTTTTAGCTAGAGTATCAGATAAAAAATCTAATATTGATAATGGAATTTCTTACACAAAAGAAAATACACCTTTAACTCTTAGGATTATAATTACGTATTCATTTGATGAAAATTTTGATGACAAAAAGACTTATGAGTTAGATGCTTACGTTAATAGATTCTCTAATTGGAGTGAGAAAGAATTTATTAAAGAAGAAAAATATAAAAAATGTGAAAATGATAGGTATTATCAGTATCGAAATATTACAGAATT
>Ga0206678_10002080_pt1 | contig 12887 bp, 7 predicted proteins | sample M180m12015metaG_FD_155453 | JGI IMG/M metagenome (GOLD analysis project Ga0206678, IMG submission 155453) | Ammonia-oxidizing marine archaeal communities from Monterey Bay, California, United States - M1 80m 12015 | ecosystem: Environmental > Aquatic > Marine > Intertidal zone | place: USA... | reverse complement strand
ACAGGACGTTTCACTCATCAGTGCTATAAAAGAATTATTGAATCAAGGCCTAGCGACCAGTTTCTTCTAATATTTGATAGGACACCACCGGAGGAGTTTAAATATGCTTCTAATTCTCAATCGGTGCGATTGCTACCACCAGCTCGAAGACCATGGTTGTTTGATTTGTGGTTTGATTACGCTATTACTTGGAAGCTCAAACAATGGGGTGCTGATGCTTTCATTTCTACTGATGGTTATATATCAAGGAGAAGCTCGATCCCTCAACTCAATGTGATTCACGATATTAATTTCGAACATCATCAAGAGTGGATTCCACCAAGATTTGCAAGACATTTTAGATCACGATTTCCAGAATACGCTAGAAAATCATCAAAATTATGCACTGTTTCAGAATATAGTCGTAAAGACATTTCTCGAACTTATAATATTGATGAGAGCTTAATCTCGGTAATTCCTAATGCACCTGATGCGGCGTTTAAGCCATTTGATTCAAAACAAAAAGAAAGTTCTAGAGTGAAATTTGCGACTGGTAACAACTACCATGTTTTTGTAGGTTCTCTTCACCCAAGAAAGAACATTCACGGTATAATTGAGGCTCACAAAGCATATCGAAGTATTGGCGGCAAGTCTGATTTAGTTATTGTTGGGGCTGCAATGTGGAAAGAAGAAGAGTACGTATCGGACTATGTTCATTGGGCTGGCAGGTTAAACGACGAGGAATTAGTAAATTCTATAGCAGGTGCAGATGCTCTTTTGTATCTCCCTTTTTTCGAAGGATTTGGAGTGCCTATTGTTGAAGCAATGGCGTGTGGAGTTCCTGTAATAGCTAGTGACACAACATCTATTCCAGAGGTTTGTGGCGGAGCTGAAGCGGCGCTTGTAAACCCCACAGATGCAAAAAGTGCAGGTGAAGCATTATTGAAACTTGATAAAGATGAGATTTGGTACAAAACGAAATCAGAACAAGGAATTGAGCGAGCTGCTGAATTCTCGTGGGATAAGAGTGCAGAATTACTTTCTAAAGCCTTGGATGAAATGATTAGAAAAGGATGAGCAATCTTATGCCTTATGCCAAACCCAATCGAATTGAGGCTGGCTGTGACGAGGCCGGAAGAGGGTGTTTAGCTGGGCCAGTTGTAGCTGCTGCTGTGATTTTAGATTTAGAAACAGCAGAAGAACTAGGGCTAGATGATAGTAAAAAATTATCAGCCAAAAAGCGTGATGAATTACGTATTGAAATCGAATCAAGAGCTATATCCTGGTCCGTTTCTTTCGTTTCTCATGAAAAAATCGATGAGATTAATATACTTCAGGCCTCTTTTTTGGCAATGCGAGAATCGGTTGACACTTTATTTATTCGCCCCGACCACATTCTGATTGATGGAAACAGATTTGTTTCGTCCCCTACCATGCCTTCTCATACGTGCATCATTAAGGGAGATGCAAAGTATGCGTCTATTGCAGCGGCTAGCATATTGGCGAAAACACATAGAGATGAGTATATGCTCAAAAAAGATATTCAATATCCCGGTTATCACTGGAATTCAAATTTTGGATATCCAACAAAGGCTCATCGTAAATCCATCGAATTAATAGGGAATTCACCAATTCATCGGTTAAGTTTTCAGCTACTGTCGAAATAAAAATCTCGACAAAAGTTGATAAAAACACTACGAAAATCAATTTTTTCCTCATAAAAGAGTTAAATTGCTTAATCATAAAACCAAACCGTTCAACATGAAACGCATTCAAATTTTCTTTCTAATAGCAGCTTTCTTTTCTCTTTTAACAATTCAGGCACAATGTGACCTGTTTTTCTCTGAGTATGCTGAGGGTACATCTAATAATAAATATCTTGAGATATTTAATCCCACTAGTGCTGATATTGCTCTTGACGATTATGCTTTTCCAAGCGTTAGTAATGCTCCTACAACACCCGGTGTTTTTGAATATTGGAATACCTTTACACCTGGTGCGATAGTCCCAGCCGGAGGTGTTTACATTATAGCTCACGGCTCTGCAGATGCTTCTATTTTGGCTTTAGCTAATCAAACCCATACTTACTTATCAAATGGTGATGATGGTTATCAGCTAGTGGTTGGAACGGAATTAATGCATGTTGTAATTGACGCCATTGGAGATTTCATGGGTGACCCAGGATCTGGATGGGATGTTGCAGGGACTACAGAGGCAACGAAAGATCACGTACTAGTTCGTAAGTCAACAGTTACACAAGGAAATCCAGATTGGGCTTCATCTGCTGGAACTGATGTTGCGTCATCTGAATGGACAGTAATGCCTGTTGATACTTGGACAGATTTAGGAGTACATACTTTTACAGGTTCTTGTGGTCCTGTTGTTTTAGGCTGTATGAATCCCAATGCTACTAATTACGATTCTACTGCTACAGAAGATGATGGATCTTGCACATTTGCAAATGCCTGCAATCTTGATGGTATAGAGGTTGCTGCTTCAAGTTTTGCATTCGTGCCAGCTGACTTATCGGTTGATGTCGGCGCACTTGTATTTTGGGTAAACAATGGTGGAACTCATAATGCGAATGGTGATATTGATACTCAAACTGGCGTCTCTTTTGGTAATCCAGAATCATTTGGTTTCTCAAGTGTAGTTGGAGACCCTGCTGGAGTATGTATAGGTTCTCACACCTTTACAATTCCAGGAGTATATTCTTATGATTGTTCAGTAGGAACTCATGCTGCTCTTGGTATGGTGGGTACTATTACTGTTGGTGTTGGTGGTTGTATGGATCCGGTTGCGCCAAACTACAATGCAGCGGCTGATTTTGATGATGGATCTTGTCAAGCTTCTCCATATACTTTAATCGCAGATATTCAAATAGGTCAGGAAACCGCTCTTTTTGAGGGTGTAGCAGTGTTGACTTCAGGTATTGTTACTGGAGTTTATGGTAGTAGAGCAACTATACAAGATGGTGCCGGAGCATACTCTGGTATTTGGGTTGATGGACCAAATGTGGCTCTTCAGGTAGGAGATGCTGTTGATGTGTCTGGTACTGTTGCTGAAAACTACGATTTAACACAACTCACTTCGCCTTCTGTAACTGTCCTCAGCCAAGGTAATGCACTCCCAGCTGCTGAAGTTCTTTCTACACTAGATGTGTCGGCAGAACAATGGGAAGGTGTTTTGGTTCAAACTTCTGGAGTTGTCGAAAATGATGCTTTAGGATATGGTGAATGGTCAATTAACGATGCTTCAGGAGCAGCCGTAGTTGATGACGCAGGTTTTAATGCAATAACTGCCGGTCTTACTACTATTGGCTCTAGCGTACAAGTAACAGGGTCTTTAGATTATTCATTTAGTGTATTCAAAATCCAACCACGTGATGTAAACGACGTTCTTACATATGGTTGCACATCTACTGCAGCTGATAATTACGATTCAGCTGCATCTATTGACGATGGAAGTTGTGTTTTTTCGGGGACATCATGTACTCTCTTCGTGTCTGAGTATGCTGAAGGCTCTTCAAACAATAAATATTTAGAGCTTTACAATCCTACTAGTTCAACAATCTTTCTAGATCAGTACACAATGGCTAATTGTACTAATGGATGTGATAATCCTGCTGCAATTTATATTACAGATCAATTTGATTACTGGACATTTACTTTCCCTGCAGGAGCTACTGTTGCTCCAAATAGCACATACATTATTGCTCACCCTACTGCAGATCCATTGATACTTGCGGTTGCAGATATGACATACACATATCTGTCTAATGGTGACGATACTTATGCTCTAGCTGAAATAGTTGGTGCTGATACTGTACTTGTCGATCTTATCGGAGAGATTGGCCCAGATCCTGGTACTGGCTTTGTAGTGTCGGGCATATTAAGCGCTACTCAAAATCACACTTTAGTACGTAAATCTGATGTTAATGCTGGTAACGCAGGTATGTGGGCAGCATCTGCCGGAACAAATGAATTCGATGGAGAATGGATTGTTAATCCATCTAATGATTGGAGTAATTTAGGTAGCCACGTATTTACGAGCGGATGTGCTGTTGATACTGGTGGATGTACTGATCCTGGTGCCTCTAACTATGATCCAGCAGCTACTACTGATGATGGAACTTGTGTTTATATTCCGAACTTAACTATTCAGGAAATTCATAACGGACTTGTTACAGGTCAAGTTAATACTAGTGGTATAGTCACTGCTGTATATGGGCCTTCAGGTTCTTTAGCTGGAAACGCTTCATATGCAATTCAAAATGGTACAGGACCTTTTTCTGCTATTTGGTGTATAGGAACCGGAGTAGTAGCTGGAGATTTAGTGGATATTGCTGGATCTGTATCTGAGGTATATGGACTACGTCAAATAGCAGGTGCTACCCCGACAATAGTCTCTTCAGGAAACGCACTACCAGCAGCAGAACTCCTTACTACTAGCGCAGTAAATGACGATCAGTGGGAGAGCGTTAGAGCTCAATTATTAGCTCCAGTTTCTAACGAAAATGCAGGTTACGGAGATTGGCTTCTCGATGATGGAAGCGGAAACGCTAAGGTTGCAAACTTGGGTTACGATGCCGTAGATGACAGTGTTGATGTGGATGGTATTATGACTCCAGTTGTTGAATTAGGTGTCACATATCGTGTTACAGCTCCTAATTTTTACTCATATGGAGCATGGAAACTTGTGCCAACTGTAGCAGCTGATGTAGTACGTCTTGGGTGTATGGATGTAGCATTCGTAAATTATGATCCTTTAGCTGCAGAAGATGATGGATCTTGTTCAAATATACCTGGATGTACTGATCCTTCAGCTGACAATTATGATCCTGCAGCTGTGACAGATGATGGCTCTTGTGTAATTACTGGATGTTTTGATCCTCTTGCCCTGAACTATAATGTCAATACAACTGTAGTTGATAATAATCTTTGTTACTACACTTTACCCTCAGTTTTAATAAATGAGATTCACTATAACCCAAGCACTTCTCAGGGTGATGATTTCGATTGGGAATTCTGTGAGTTATATAACTCTGGAGATCTTGCAGCAGATTTAAGTGGGTATCACTTCGTTAACTCGGCTTCTGGTGCACCTCAATTAGGATTAATTTTCCCAGCAGGTACTTCTTTAGCTGCAGGAGAGTTTGTAATTGTTACTGTAGCAGGTGGTGGTGGAACACTTAACTATTCAGGAAATGGATATCAAGTCTTCGAATTGGAGCTTGGAAACTTCTCCAATGGTGGTGAAGCAGTATCACTTGAAGATGCTTGGGGCAATGTTGTAGATGCTGTTACATATTCTTCATCGGGTCTTTGGCCTGGAGCTGGTTACAGTATCTTAGGTAGTACTCTAATTGGTGACCCTAATGGTGGCGGTCCTTCATTGGAATACATTCCAGAAATTTTAGAATCTTATATGGCTGGTGGTCTAGCTACTGATAATGAGTTTGGCAATAACTGGCAAGCTGCTTGGGTTGACGGTGGAACACCTGGAGCACCAAATTCATCAGCATTTGGATGTAACGATGCTACAGCTTGTAATTACAACGCAACTGCTTATTTAGCAGATAACACTACTTGTACTTATGACTGTTATGGTTGTACTTACCCTGATGCAGAAAACTTCACTAATGGAGCTACTGTTGATGATGGTACTTGCACTTTTGCACCAACAGCAAACGATTGTCCTGCAGATATTAATGAGGATGGCACTGTAACAGCGGCGGATCTTCTTTTATTCCTTGCTTCATTTGGATTAACATGTCAGTAATATAGATTATTATATTTCGGACTTTCTAATCATACTCTATTAATTTAGAGAGATGGGCACTCCTTTGGGGGTGCCCATTTTAATTTAGGACCAGGTCCTATTTAATAATTAGTCTTGTAGTATCTATGTTTGAGATATTAAGGCTCCTATCCTCTAGGGTGATGCGGAATCTTAATGAATCGTAGTCAGACTGAAGAGACCAAGTATTCATAGCTATTTCAATAACTCCATTTAGAGCAGGGTGAGTTCCTGAAGGTTCCACTCGAGGGACTCTGTAGTAAAATGGAACCTGTCCTTGAGCAGGTAATAGAGGTATATGTGTCCACTCACCATTTCTAAGTTCATCGTATTCACACTTTAAATTGAAATGATGTTCGCATGTGCTACAAAATGGAGACAGAGTGTCGCTTTGGTTTAAGCCTAAATCACCATCTCCATCAGTGAAATGAATAGACATGGTAGCATTTTCATTTTCATCAACTATAAACGAAAGGAATTCAATCTCAGGTTCAATGGGGTAATTAGGATCTGGAATGCAACTAGATAGCGCAAAAGAAGCTAAAAAGGCACATATTAATAATGTGAGAGAACTAAAATTGAAGTTTTTCATTATTTCAAAGCTACCACTTACGAACTTACGCCCATGAATTTATCTGAAAAGTTTCCTAATTCGTATCGAGATGAGTTAATCACTCGCGTAAGGAATCTTAATTTCACGGTAGGGGATGAGGGTTTCCAAGAACTTGCTATAGATGTATTTAGGTTTCAATATCTTCACAATAAAGTCTATAATAGCTTTATCGATCTTCTTAAAATAAATCCTGAAGAAGTTGTCGATTTTAGAGATATTCCATTTTTACCTGTTGAGGCATTCCGCGATCACATTATACGAACGGGTGAATTCACTCCTGAAGTAATATATCAAAGCTCTGGAACTTCTAGTTCAAATTCTCGCTCAAAACATCACGTTCGATCTTTAGATTGGTATAATGAAATCACAAATCGAACATATAGTAATGTGATAAGCCCCGTAGAAAATTCGATCTTTTATGCTCTCTTGCCAGGATATATTGAAAGAGAAGACGCTTCACTTGTTGCAATGGCGAAGTCTTTTATGAGAATATCAGGTCAGGGTGATAATTTCTACTTAGATAATTATAAAGAATTAGAAGTAGAACTGAAACGATCTTTTGAAAGTGAGGAAGATGTAGTTGTGATTGGGGTTACCCACGCTCTATTAAAATGGTTGGAGGGAGAAGAAGCACCTGTTTGGGCAAATAAAGGTATTGATTGTGGATGGTCCCTTACAATAATTGAGACAGGAGGGATGAAGGGGCATGGACGAGAACCTATTCGGAATGAAGTCCATTCTAGAATTAAGAATGTGCTACCATTTGCAAGAATTATTAGTGAATACGGAATGACAGAGCTTATGTCCCAAGCATACAGTCTTGATGGAAGATTCTTTCACTCGCCTCCATGGATGAAAGTGATTATTAGAGATCCGGTAGATCCGGGTATGATATTAAAGCCAGGGAGAACAGGGAGATTGCAGATAATTGATTTGGCAAATATTGATAGTTGTGCATTCATATCTACTTCCGACCTAGGAAGGGTTAAGATTGAGGGTGATACATCAATGTTTGAAGTACTTGGTAGATTTGACCATTCAGAAGTACGGGGATGTAATCTGCTATCTGTTTAAGCCACTTTACTCTACATAGACAAGAAAGTAGTTTTTCTTTCCTCTTTGGAGAAGTAACTGACGACCATTTAAAAGGTCTGATGTTGTGATGGATGTGGAATCATTTACAAGGTCTTTGTTAACCCTTATGCTATTTTCATTTAAAGCTCTTCTAGCTTCACCTTTAGAAGGAAGAAAGCCAGTAATATCACTAAGTAATTCAATAATTCCGATACCATTAGATAATGAATCAGCTTTAATAGTAGTCTTATCCACACCTTCAAAGACTGATAGTAACTCCGATTCGGGTAATGACTCTAAGTCAGCTTTTACACTTTTCCCAAACAAAATACCCGAAGCAGCAATTGCAGTTTTTAAATCCTCTTTTCCGTGAACCCGTAGTGTAATATCTTCTGCCAATGCCTTTTGTAAAATTCTAGCACGTGGATTTTCTGTATGTTGTGCCTCAAGGGATTCAATTTCCTCTCTATCTTTTAAAGTAAAAATTCGAATATATTTTCCAGCGTCCTCATCTGCAGAATTTATCCAGTATTGGTAGAATTTGTAAGCAGAGGTCTTCTTTTTGTCGATCCAAATATTACCTCCTTCAGACTTGCCAAACTTACTTCCATCAGCCTTTGTAATTAGCGGAGCCGTCATAGCAAATGCTTGACCTCCTCCCTTTTTTCGAATCAACTCAGTACCAGTGACGATATTCCCCCACTGATCACTCCCCCCCATTTGAACCATACAGTTCTCATTTTTCCATAGGTAATAGAAATCATATCCTTGAACAAGTTGGTAAGAAAACTCAGTAAAGCTCATGCCTGCTTCAAGTCGGTTTTTCACGCTGTCTTTTGACATCATGTAATTAAGAGTTATATGTTTTCCAACGTCTCTAATAAAATCGAGGAAATTTAAATTCTTAAACCAATCAAAATTGTTTACCACTATTGCACCATTCTCCCCCTCGAAATTTAAAAAACTCTTTAATTGAGCTTTCTGGCAATCGAGATTATGCTGCATCACTTCTATGTCTAGAAGTTTTCTTTCTTTAGTTTTTCCGCTTGGATCACCAACCATTCCAGTAGCTCCACCAACTAAAACCATAGGTTTATGACCGGCCCTTTGCCAGTGCACTAGCAACATCACAGGAACTAAATTTCCAATGTGAAGTGAGTCAGCTGTAGGGTCAAACCCCACATAACCAGTGGTAGTCTCTTTTTTTAGCTGGTCTTCCAAACCGGGCATGATGTCGTGTAACATGCCCCGCCATTTTAATTCTTCGATTAATTCCATTAACGTAAAGATATGATTAGAGTAGGGGTAGTAAACGTTCCATAGCCATTCCTCTACTTCCTTTTAGTAAAATATTTCTCCCCTTTATCTTTTCCACTTCTAGATCCTTTATTAATTCCTCTACGGAAGAGTAAAAACGACAACTGCTAAAATTATCCTCAACTGCTTTAAATTCCTCACCTACTAATACAGCATTTAGTTTTAATTTATTACAAAGCTCTGCTATCATTGAATGTGATTTATTAGAATAGGTTCCAAGTTCTCTCATTTCACCAAGAATAACTAATCGAGGATCTTTTGTATTTGTAGCAAACGATATTATAGCTTTTTCCATGCTAGATGGGTTTGCATTGTAAGCATCCAATAGGATTTCATTGAACTCAGTCTTCATGACCTGTGACCTATTATTAGTAGGTGTGTAATTACTCACAGCTGATGTCACATCCATTCTATCTATACCGAAGAATCGGCCTATAGATATTGCTGCCGCGATGTTGTCTAAGTTGTAATCACCTTCTAATTGTATTTGTGTTATATCACTTTCGTACCCTTCCTCAGACCAAACAAATTCTCTTCCACGCCCTTCTTCTTTAAACCAAACTTTTGGTTTGTTCTCTTCTGTACCGAATACTATTCTCTCCATATCTTCAGAAACTTCAAGCAATTCGGGATGTCCTCCATGAACAAATACTTTTTTGTTGCTTCCATCCGAGTTATTAGTACTACGCAGATAATCAAAAAGTTCTCGCTTACCCTTTTTCACTCCTTCAGCACTACCAAAGCCTTCTAAATGTGCCAAACCAATATTTGTAATAATGCCGAAATTTGGTTCTGCAATATTTACCAGTTCGGAAATCTCCCCAAGATGATTTGCCCCCATTTCAACAACTAAAAACTCACAATCATTTGGCATTGATAGAATTGTCAACGGTACTCCTATATGATTATTTAAATTCCCTTTAGTTGCGTGGACTCTATATTTCTTCGATAAAACAGCATTTACAAGCTCTTTAGTAGTTGTTTTTCCGTTACTCCCCGTTAGCCCCAGTACTGGGATGTCAAAATTTCTTCTGTGTCTTCTAGCTAAAGCCTGCATAGCTGAAAGTACATCTTTGACGAACACCATACCATCAATTTCACTAAGTGTATCATCATCTACAATAGCAGCAATACACCCTTTTTTTAACGCTTCTTTTGCAAAGGAATTGCCATTAAAGTTTTCGCCTTTTAGGGCAAAAAACAACATGCCAGGACCACATTTTCGAGTATCAGTAGTTATTCCATTTACGGATTCTTTATAAAGCTTATATAACTTTTCAGAATTCATTTTTACCACCTATCTATTTCAAATTAAAAGCCCCAACGCACAATGTACGTTAGGGCTTTTATTAATGTCTCAAGTATTTAGTTTACTGACCCTGGAACGGAACAGGAGTCCCTACGCGTGTCATAGCGCAGCGGAAACCTACAGTAGCTGAAGATTTCTTTTCGTCTAGAAAGCGCCTAGTACCTGGCACTAGCCAGTAAGCTCTATCGTTCCAACTACCTCCTTTATAAACTCTTGCTTCGTTATTAACTAAAGATGAACTACCAAAGTCGTACATGCGGTTAGGATTCTCTACACCATCCTCTCCTTGATTAAATGCCGTAGAGCTATTAAAGTCACCATCTCGATAATCAATATTGTCAGCTACGCGGTAGTTAGTTCGTCCAATATTCTCCTCTAATGTAACGTCACGATATTTCATGTCACCTGGGACTGCAATAATGTTTTCACTTAAACCTTTTCGCAAGTCTGATGCTATTATTGCTTCACTATCTGTTATTAGCTCCATAGCTTCTGCCATCTGAGTTTGACTCTCTTCGTCTTGACTCTTGATACTCATCTCTTTTGCATCTTCAATCTTTAGTTCTAACCCGTCTAAAAGCTCTTCATCTTCTGGAGTCATACCTATACCTCCTTTTCCTCTTCTGTAATTTTCTAGGAAAATGGCAATTTTGTCTATGTCATAAACGACGTAATCGTATTTGTCGGCTGGATTTCCCTCTGGGTCATGTACCATTGTCTGGTAGTTATTACCTCTAAATGGACGGAATTCCTCGTTATCTAAAGTTGAAAGAGGACGATATACATCCATTACCCACTCGTTTACGTTTCCTGCCATATTAAAGAGGCCATAATCATTTGGCGCATAAGCATGAACGTCAACGGTAATGTCTCCAAAATCATCAAGTGAACCAGCTACACCCATGTAGTCACCACGTCCACGAACGAAGTTTGCATTGATGCTACCGTATCCTTTTGATCGAAGGTCGTCATTCCTTATGTAATGACCATCCCATGGATAAGTTCTACGTTCTTCAATAAGTTCACCGTAGCTATTTCCAATAAGACCTAGGGCAGCATATTCCCACTCAGCTTCTGTAGGAAGACGGTAATCAGGTAGAAGTAATCCATCTTCAAGTTTTATATCACGGAATCCACTTGAATTCTGACGATAGTCTTTAACTCCTTCAATTTCTCGCTCTCCTATATATTGTCTGTTAAAGTATGTCTCTGTGGTAAAGTGTTCTTCATCCATCTGAGATTGTGGACTATGAACTAGAAGTCCTTCATTAATAAGGATTTCTTCATTAACACGATCTGTGCGCCATTTACAGAAATCATTTGCTTGTCTCCAAGAAATACCTACAACGGGGTATTCACGATAAGCAGGGTGACGTAGGTAATACTTCACCAATGGCTCATTATAGGCGAGCTTTTCACGCCATGCAAGAGTATCAGGGAGTGCTCTTTCTACTATTTCAGGGAAAGTGCTACCATAAACTCGTTCTAACCATGTTAAATATTCTAGCCAAAAAAGATTTGTCACCTCTGTTTCATCCATATAAAAAGATGAAACGGTAACTCTGCGAGGAGAATTATCCCATGAACCCATCAAGTCATCTTCAACTTGTCCCATGGTGAATGTTCCTCCTTCAACAAGAATCAATCCGGGGCCGGTTTGTTGTTCAAAGAAAGTAGGCTTTTCAAAACCGCCATTGTCTGCGTTATTGTACGACCAACCAGTAGCGCCTGACCGTTCGTAATAACAGCCAGAAAGTACAGTCAACAATATAAAAAACGAAAGAATGCTTGAGAGATTTTTCCAGGTCATCTTATCTATATTTTGAGAATGTTAGTTTATCGTTCTTGCAGGTGAGCTTGTCCGATAATATATCTTTAGGTTCATATATAACTAAAAAGTAGGGCAAGGTATTTTACGGAACTTACCTTTTTTCTGAGAACAATCGAATTTTAATGTCATACTTAGCTCGTGAGCTCCTCCTGTAGCAGGCGTTAACTCTGAGATTGTTATGTCGTAGCTGTACCCGAAACGCATGATGTCAGTTTCGACACCCAAAACGGCAATTAAGGCATCCCTATAATCCGTAAAGACTACACCTCTATACCAAACTCCTCCAAATAATGGTCCTTTATTTACAAATAGACCTAAATTCATTTGCTTAAATTCAGCTTGTTGGCGGAAAAGAAAACTAGGAGAGATAGAAGCTACTACCTCTTTGCGAACGTTTGTCTTCAAAGGGAATTTACCTCCCCCATGAATGGTAAGTTTCATAGGTAGGCGACTTAATCCAACTACTAATGATTCATTAGGTTCGTTTAGATGATGTGCAGCGAAACCGATATGGAATTTCTCAGTAAAAATTAACATCCCAGCACCGAAATCGACATTCTGAACAGTACCACCTCTTGGGGTGTCTTGAGTTTCATAGATAAATCCACGTCGAGGATCTATCATGTCTCCAAATGTCAGATTGCTCCAATCTAGGGCTTTTTGAAAATAACTTGCTTCGAGTGCTGCTCTTATTGAAATTTTACGAGTTAGGGCTTGCTGATAAGCATACATACCAGTTACTCGAGTAGTCGAAAGCGTGTTTTGACCAGCCTGATCACGCATGACAGTTAGACCTAATCCACCCTGAATGCTTTGAAGGTGTTGGTCATACGAAACCGCTTGAGTTACATATGAACCACTCATAGCAGGCCATTGATTTCTGTATGCCATAACCAAACGAGGACATCTGTCTGACCCAGCAAAAGCGGGGTTTAAGAATAGAGGATTCGCATAGTATTGCGTGA
>Ga0206678_10002078_pt1 | contig 12889 bp, 10 predicted proteins | sample M180m12015metaG_FD_155453 | JGI IMG/M metagenome (GOLD analysis project Ga0206678, IMG submission 155453) | Ammonia-oxidizing marine archaeal communities from Monterey Bay, California, United States - M1 80m 12015 | ecosystem: Environmental > Aquatic > Marine > Intertidal zone | place: USA... | reverse complement strand
TGCTACGGTGCCACTGTCAGCAAACGCCGCGACCAGTTTTGGGATATCGGCAAGATCGGTGACTTTCTTTCCATCGACCCCGAATCCGCGAGCAATCGCCGCGAAATCACTGTGTCCAAACACCGCACCATCGAGAGGAAAACCTTGTGAGCGTAATTTATGCACCTCCGAGCCATAACCACCATCGTTCATTACGACGATCAGAATATTCATCCCGTGACGTTTTATGGTTTCCAGTTCCTGCACATGCATGAGCAGACTGCCGTCCCCGTCGAACAGAACAACGGTTCGCTGCGGACACGCGGCCGCGACTCCCATGGCGAAAGAGGTTCCGTTGCCGATGGCGCCGAACTCGCGGATAGTCAGAAACCTGTCCTGGGGGCGAGAGGGCATCTGCGCAAAGAAATGCGCGCAATGGCCCGATGAATTTACCATTTCCCAGTCGTCGGGTAAGGCAGCTTCCAACGCCTCGACCACATCGCGCGGGTCTAAAAGTCCGGGTTGGAGCTCATAGGTAAAATTGTCAGCCCTGGTGTTGCGGATGCGATCGGCCATTGCATCGCTACGCCAGGTTTCCGCCCGAGTGGGCAGCGCAGCCGTTAACGCCGCCGTTGCCAACTGTGCATCAGCACGCAAATGATAACCGGCGGTTTCCTGTCCCTGGTTAACTGCGACAGGCTGCAGATCGACATGTAGCGTTTCAGCCTTAGGCCAGAGTTGTCCACCACCGCCTGCATGCAAGGCCAGTGAACAACCAACGGCAACAATCAAATCGGCATCGGCCAGGTATTTAAGCCCGACCTCAGTTGTAAAGCTTCCTGAGATGCCAATGCAAAAGGGGTCGTCGTGAAACAACCCTCTGGCCGGCAGCGTTGTCGCCAACAACCCGCCGGTTTTAGCAGCCAGCTCGCGGCAGGCGCCTCCCGCATCAGCCTCAACTGCGCCCATACCGGCGAGAACCACCACCCGATCGGCTGCACCGATCAGTCGCGCTGCCCTGGCGAGATCATCGGGATGCGTGGGAAGCGGCGCGGGGCGTGGTAACAGTTCACAAGAGGGACTGGGTAATTTCACAGGCCCATCCCAGCTTCGGTTCTGCAAATCAAACGGAACCCCGATCACCACGGGGCGACGTTCACGCCGTGCCTGCAGGAATGCGTCACGCACTGCAACAGGCATAAGCTTTGGCAGATGCAGGCTGTGATAGGCGGCACCGGTCGCAGTGACAAGCGGCGCCTGGTCAATACCCTGGTTGTACCAACCACTTTTCAGCGGCGCCTCGCCGGCGAATACCACAACCGGCAGGTGAGCGCGCACGGCCGCGGGGAGTGCGGTCATTAATTGCGTCACACCGGGACCACAAGTGACGGTCGCAATTCCTACCTCCCCGGTTTTTCGCGCATAGGCCATTGCCGCAGCGAGCGCGCAGTGCTCATGCCTGACATAAATCATCCGGCAACCCTGCTCGGACAGCCGCGCGGCCCAGTCCATGTTGGCGTCGCCCAGCAACGCAAAACAGGTGCTTACGCCCTCGCGCATGAAGACACTGGCAAGGATGTCATAGACATGCGGTTTTGACTCATTACTTATCATCGCAATTCCTGAGGGTTTATATCGGCTCCCTTAACACCGGAAACGCACGGCGCACCCCGCAAAGTCAGGCACCCAATGGAGCTTTCCCTGACCCTATCGGGTTGTTGTACATCTAGCTTATCTGTCAAACACACAGACTAGGCAGGCCTGCAGATCCTCTACACGCATTTAAGGGCGAAGGATTGGTGAAGAGACTGGGAAAATAAGAGCCCCGCCAGAAGCGGGGCTTTTGTGTTACGTTACCCTCAGCGTGTTATGGAAGCACCCATTCACCCGTCCATGTGCTTTTCGAGCTGTTACCATCTTTAGTGATAGGTCCACCGGGCATACATGCTCCACCACCTGTGACACCAGCATATTTACCGGTTCCACCATGCATGGTCCAAGCACAGTCACTAAAATCAGGTTTCGTTGCACCAATTGTTCCTACAAAAAGATCTCCGTCAACATCACTGGCCGTACAAACTGATCTATAAGCTATAGGCGCCCCTTCTGCTGACAACAACATAGTCGCATTGCAATTGGCTACTTTCTCAGAAGGAAAGTTTGATTCGGTTGTAGTCTCAACCCAAAACCCCTGAGTCGTCTGCTGTATCAACGTGGAGCCATCCGCTAGCGGGGTCGCTGTTGAAGAGGTTGTGGTATTAAAGCCATACCCAGCAGCTGGAACTATTGTCCCAGCCGCTGCAAAGTTACTTATTGCAAGTAATGCAGTTGCAGCGAAAATCGACGTTTTTAAAGATGTCATAACATCCTCCTTGTTTTTTTAGTGTATTACAACAGTACTTGGGAACAAATTCGATGTCAATTTTAGACAATCGGGTCCACATCAGGATTATCAAAAATGCTGATACGTGATACGCATTTAATGGTGGACTATTTGGTGAGGCGGTTGGGATGAATAAAAGGGTTAAGAATTTCCTTCGCGCTTCGGCCTTGTCACCAATTCACCAGCACAGTTTTTACATTGAAGATTGTGTTCGTTTGCACACGTTACGCAGTAAGTGCATTCGTAAGAACAAATCATTGCATCAGAATCTTCTTTGAGCGTAGTGTCGCAAACCAAGCATTGTGTTTTCATTTCCAACATAGCAACTTCCTAAAATTGGGTGGGGCCCTTGGGGGCGGCCACAGTTAACCGCCTTATTCAGGCGAACCGACTTGGAGAACTTGTTGCAACCTCCTCCGGTGTGTGGAGGAGATATATAGCAAACCGAACATCTGGGAAAATTTTAGTCGGCCTGTAACGTAATAGGCCGATCGGTCGATTTCGGGGGTGTGCTCCCTTGTGCGGACCCACGAACTACCCTGCCTCACTAAACACGAGGACCAAGCAAGGACCGCAAACACCTCTCCATCGCCTTTAAAACACCACAGCATAACCGAGGCATTGGGGAATCTGTCCTACCCTATTTGCACCCTGACAAGCCAAAGTCGCCATAAGCACATACAACTCACTGAAAGATGGTGGCTATGGGTGGACTTGAACCACCGACCCCGGCATTATGAATGCCGTGCTCTAACCAGCTGAGCTACATAGCCACGGTGGGGTGCGCGAATTTAACGCGAAACCCTCAATAGAACAAGGAAAACCCGATCAATTGAGAGCGGTAATAGCCGTTTACCATGGTAACCCAGAACAATGCCAGTGGCCTGAACTGGCGCTCATAACCTTCAAGGCTAACCTTGAAAGTGTTGTACTATAAAGCATGGTGAGAAGCCCTAAAACTTAGGGATCAGCCTAAATCGAGACCCATTAAAGGAGGAAGAAGAATGAATAAATTTGATTACGACGTCTGGAAACTCCAGAAACGTGTCACGAATGGCGGCATGAGCCGTCGTGAATTTGTCAAAGCCGCTACCGCCATGGGGTTTGCCGCCGCTGCACCGGCACTTTATAGCCAAGCGGCGTACGCTACGCCGAGAAAGGGTGGAACCTATCGAGTTGGATTTGGCGGTGCCAACACCGGTGACATGCTGGACCCAGCCGATAACGGCGATACCTTCATGATCAACATGAACATGGGTGGGTGCCGAAACGCCCTGGTCGAAGTCAACGCCAATGGCCAGGCTGTGCCCGAATTGGCTGAGAGCCTCGAGCCATCAGCCGATGCCAAAACGTGGGTGGTTAAGCTGCGCAAGGGCATCGAGTTTCACAGTGGCAAAACTTTCGATGCGGACGATGCAATCGCATCTCTTGAGCATCACCGTGGTGAGGATTCGACCTCCGATGCAAAAAGTGTTGCCAATTCTCTGGGCAACATCCGCAAAGATGGTCAAAACACACTTGTGTTTGACCTCGAAAGTGGCAATGCCGACTTCCCCTATCTGTTGAGCGACTATCACCTGCTGATGGGCTCGACTGACAGCTCTGGCAAGATTGATTGGGCTTCAGGTGACGGAACCGGCGCTTTTGTGGTGAAGAGTTTCGAGCCGGGGGTACGGGCACATATGGTGCGCAATCCCAATTACTTTAAATCCGGGTGCGCCAACTTTGATGAAGTGAAAATGACGGCGATTAACGACGCGGCGGCTCGCATGAATGCGATGGTGACAGGACAGGTAGATGCAATCGTTCGCTGCGATCTGAAAACCGCCCCCATGCTTGAGAAAAAATCTGGGGTCAGTGTGATCCAGGTTTCAGGCACCAAGCACTTCACCTACCCGATGGATGTCCGCCAAGCACCGTTTAACGACAACAATGTGCGGATGGCGCTCAAACACGGCATTGATAGAGAGGCTTTCGTTAACACGGTCCTTCGCGGCTATGGTTCACTGGGTAACGATCACCCCATCAGTTCCAACCAGAACTACCATGCCAGTGACCTGCCCCAGCGTCAGTATGACATCGACAAGGCCAAGTGGTATCTCAAACAGGCTGGTCTCAGCAGCCTGGATGTCGAGATCGCAGCTGCAGATGCAGCTTTCAATGGCGCAGTGGACGCAACTCAGCTTTACTCTGAGGCTGCCAAGGCAGCTGGCATCAATATCAAGGTTAACCGGGTATCCCCCGACGGTTACTGGAATAACGTCTGGATGAAAGTTCCATGGAGCGCCTGCTACTGGTCGGGTCGTCCCACCGCTGACTGGATGTTCACCATTGGCTACAAGGCCGGCGGTAACTGGACTGACAGTTACTGGGATAACGCTCGTTTTGAGGAACTCCTAGTCGCAGGACGTGCTGAACTGGATCAAGCCAAACGCAACGACATTTATGTTGAGATGCAGACCATCGTCTCCAATGAAGGTGGCGTAGTAGTTCCCTGCTTTGCCAACAATGTCGACGCGGCATCTGATGCCCTGGGACGGCCTGCCAAACTGGCCGGTAACTGGGAGCTGGATGGCTCACGTAGCATCGAGCGCTGGTGGTTCACCTAAGCGAGGTATAGCAACAACTGCTCTTGCAGCAGTTGTTGCTGGCATAAAGTAGAAAAGGCCCGGATTCTTTCCGGGCCTTTTCTTACCTGAGCTTAATTTTCTGTCTTTATGAAAAACTTGTTACTCAAACTGATCTTAAGGCGGCTTGCTCTCGGCATCCTGACGCTGCTCGCCATCTCATTGTTGATTACTGTAGGTGTTGAAGCACTATCTGGGGATGTCTGCACAGCCATGATGGGGCAAATGGCTTCGGACGATAAGGTCGCGGCTTGTCATCGGACGTTGAACCTCGATCGGCCAATGCACATTCGCTATGTCGAATGGTTGGTAAATTTTGTCCAGGGTGACATGGGCAAAGCCCTAACCAATCACCGAGAGGTTGCTGATGTGATCGGCAATCGTGTTGGAAATACTTTTTTCCTGGCCATCGCATCAGCCCTGATCGCCATACCCCTCTCCCTGGCACTGGGTGTTGTAGCTGCGCTTTACCGAAACTCATTTTTTGACCGATTCATCTCAATGGTCACCTTGAGTGGTATTTCGGTTCCCGACTTCTTTATCGCTTATATTCTGATGGCGATATTTGCGGTCTCATTTGGAATTTTCCCAGCGATCTCGAACGTGGACGAGTCGATGAATCTTGGCGAACGCGTTATCGCCTCGGCCCTTCCCGTATTAACGCTCACCCTCGCGGTCAGCGCGCATATGATGCGGATGACTCGAGCCTCTATCGTCAGTCTGATGGCCAGCCCCTATATCGAAATGGCCAAACTAAAAGGTGTCAAACCGGGAAGAATTATTGTTTTCCATGCATTGCCCAATGCCTGGTCACCCATTATCCAGGTGATCATGCTGAATTTAGCCTGGCTCGTTGTGGGCGTGGTCATCGTCGAGGTCGTTTTTGTTTATCCGGGGCTTGGCGCTCTCATGATCGACGCCGTGTTCCTGCGTGACATGCCTATCGTACGCGCAACTGCAATGATATTTGCGTCCGTGTACGTGATCCTCAACTTACTGGCCGATATTCTTTCTATGGCGTCAAACCCCAGACTTATGCATCCAAAGTAAGTAATCATGAAATTCTGGCAGACACTCAAAGAAATGAACTGGGCCAGTCGGTTCGGGGTTTTTGTCGTGAGCCTTTTTGGTTTATGCGCAATCTTCGCACCGTGGCTTGCGCCTTATGGCCAGAGCCAGATTGTGGGAGATGTATGGGAACCTTTATTTGGAAAATTTGTTTTTGGCACAGACCAGATCGGTCGAGACATGCTGTCGATGCTGATATACGGTGCCCGAAATATGATCGCTCTAGCGCTGTTGACCACCGCGTTTGCTTTTGGCTTAGGGTCTGTACTGGGCTTTCTTGCAGCGATCATGCGTGGCTGGGTTGACCAGGTACTGAGCCGATTCGTTGATATTATCATCTCGATTCCGACACTGATCTTTGCGTTGATCGTTCTTTCGTCTACGGGAACGTCTGTTTTTGCCCTGGTCACGGTAATTGCAATCATCTATGCCATGCCGGTCTACCGCATCGCTCGGGCAGTAGCGATGGATATCGAGGTTATGGATTTTGTGGAGGCCGCCCGACTTCGCGGCGAAGGACTTTGGTGGATCATGTGTAAAGAGATACTTCCCAACGCTTTAACGCCACTGGCGGCAGAGTTCGGTCTGCGCTTTTGTTTTGTTTTCTTGTTGATCAGTGGACTTAGTTTTCTAGGTCTGGGCTTGCAGCCGCCGCTGGCGGACTGGGGTGCCATGGTGAGGGGTAACTCAGATGGTATCGCCTGGGGTTATTTGCACCCACTAGTACCCGCAACCTGCATCGCCTTGCTGACCATTGGCATCAACCTGATTGTCGATTCCGCCGTGCAAAAGGCCAGTGGTCTGCGTGACGATCAGTAGGCGTCACTCCGTCACCCGGCAAGATAATCACTGCGCTCAAGTGTCGGGTGAAAAACCGATCGTTAATTCTGGGGTATGACGTCCGGGAAGCCCTCAGCACGTAACTCTTCGCCCGTCGCTTCTTCCATCATCTTGACCACGTGAGGGGTCCACGCATCTCCACCGTAGCGCTCCCGGGATGCCTGGAACATCTGTTCCACCAGGGTTGCGAGCTTCAACGGTACATCGAGGCGACGGCCGAGCTCAGTAACAAAGCCAAGATCTTTCAGCCCAAGATCGGTGGTAAAGCCGGTATTAAAGCTACCGTTTAGGATCACCGGGGCCCAGTCCTCAAATTCACGACTGCTGCCGGAGCTGGCAGTAATCGCCTCGTAGCATCTGGCCAGATCGAGACCGCCGCGTTTTGCCAGCATCAGGCCTTCACCCATGGCCACAAGGTCGATCAGACACAGCAGATTGGTAACTGCCTTGATCAGTGACGCGTTACCGATTTCCCCCATGTATACCATCTGGCCACTCATGATCTCAAGCAAGGGCCTCAAGCGCTCAAAAACGACCTCATCACCGCCCACCAACAGCGTCATCTGCCCCGTAACTGCCCGATGCACTCCGCCAGTCGCTGGACATTCGAGCACATCGATACCCCTCTCGCACGCCAGCGATGCAAGGCGCTTCATCTCATCTGCATCGGTGGTGCTCATCTCAATCCAGCAACTCCCCGCTGAAAGTGTTTCCAACGCACCACCAGCACCGGTCATGACCTGGGCACAAATCGCCGGTGAGGGTAAACAGGTAATCAGGGTGTCGATGTGGCTGGTCGTATCCTGTACTGATCCGGCACCGGTCGCCCCAGCGGCGACCAGTCGTTCGACCGCTTTGGTATCCTGGTCGTAAACCTGAAGCGAGTGACCTGCTTGGAGAATTTTTTTTGCCATTTTTTCTCCAAGCATGCCTAGCCCGATAAATCCGCAATTCATAGACTTGACCCCTTTGAGCAATCAGTATTGTCGGAGAATTCTCAACAGACAATCATTCACCACGGCCGGCTCATGACCAAAAGCCGAACCATGTCCCAGTCCTTCCAGTAGATAAAAATACCCTTCCTGAGCAGTGTCTGCCAGAAGCTTGCCCCGCTGGGGCGGTGTTTGCACATCCTCTGAAAATGCAATCACATGAAGGGGTACTTTGCAGTACGGCAGTCTTTCTAGTGAATCGTACTCAACGCATGCCTGCCACTGCTCGGCCAGTGCGCGAGAGTCACGCTTACCATAATCCTGTGAAACAATCGGTTTAAGCCTCGCCCATAACTCATCATCTCCCAACACTTTGGCCGGATACATCAGGAGTGCGTAGTGCGCGATTGCAAAATCCTCAGGCAGTTCCGCACCCGAGCGCCTAAGAGCGATCTCAGAATCCTCCCAGTCTTTAATGAATCCTGACTTTCGCGCACAGGCCCCGGTCAACAAAGCAGCAGTAACTAGATCCGGCCGAGAAAGCGAGATTTCCTGGGCAATACACGAACCCATAGACAGACCAATCAGAAAAACCGGAGGCTTGCAGTATGTTTCGATCAAGGCAATGCAATCTGCCGCATGGTCCGCGATAGTCCATGGCGTTGAGGCTGTTGATTTGGTGCGACCTACACCACGGGCATCCCAGGTCGTATTACGATAGTCACCAAAGGCCGGTAACTGAAATGGATGCCAGGAGGATCCCGGCATATCCCCGCCTGCCAGCCAGACAATGTCCCGGCCGGCACCAGACTGCTGGTAGAAAAGTCGGGTATGGTGTAGATCCAGAAATGGCAAGAATCACCCCGGGGAAATTACAGTAGGGTCATATTATCAGCTGCGCTTGATGTTTTCGATAGAGGCACAACCCGATCGAGAAAACGATTCAGACATTAAAACGAAAATGCATGATGTCGCCATCGCTGAGGACGTAGTCTTTTCCCTCCAGCCGTAACCTGCCCACTTCACGTGCGCCGTGCTCCCCACCATTAACGATAAAGTCGTTATAGGCGATGGTCTCAGCGCGGATAAAACCACGCTCAAAATCCGTGTGGATCTCACCCGCGGCTTGAGGCGCCGTAGCACCGATACGTACCGTCCAGGCTCTCACCTCTTTAGGCCCGGCGGTAAAAAAGGTCTGCAATCCCAATAGAACATAGCCCGCCTGAATTACCCGGTCGAGACCTGACTCTGCCAATCCCAGGTCATCCAAAAAACTACTGCGTTCGTCTGGATCTAGCTCTGATATCTCCTGCTCAATCGCAGCACTGACCACAACCAACTGCGCATCGGTTTTTTGAACATGTTCACGTAATTGCGCTACCTGCTCGTTGCCGGCAAGATCCTGCTCTGAGACATTGGCTACGTAAAGCACTGGTTTGGCGCTTAAAAGACATAACGGCATTAGTGCCGTTGCCACGTCGCTGTCCTGCAGCAGTCGCTGGAAACCCTGACCTTCATTAAGCGCTTGGTGGGCCTGGCGCAGGCATTCCAGCTCACCCAGGATTTTTTTGTCGCCGGTTTTAGCGGCTTTGGCGGTTCGCTCGATACCACGCTCCAGTGTCTCCAGGTCAGCCAGTGCCAACTCGGTCTCGATGGTCGCGACATCGGCCAACGGATCTACCTTGCCGGCAACATGGGTGATGTCGTCATCCCTAAACGCACGCACCACATGGATAATCGCATCCACCTCGCGGATGTGTGCAAGAAAACGATTACCCAGACCTTCCCCTTTTGAGGCACCAGCGACCAATCCGGCAATATCGACAAACTCGATCGCGGTGGGTATGACTGACTTGGGGTTGATCAGTGTTGCAATTTTTTGCAGGCGCAGATCTGGCACCTCAACGATGCCGACATTAGGATCGATAGTGCAAAATGGATAATTCTCGGCCTGCGCGCCGGCACGCGTCAGAGCATTAAAAAGAGTCGACTTGCCGATATTGGGTAGGCCCACGATCCCACAACGAAATCCCATTCAGAGTGTGTCCTTAGCATCGCGGTGCAATACATTCATCGCCAACTCCAACTCTCCGTCGAGTAACTCGTCCAGTCGTTCAGTTGCACGGTCTATCGCGTCAAAGATTGCAACACGATCCACAGCGGATGGTTTTTGCAACACATAGTTGGTCACCTCATCAGCGATTCCAGGATGACCAATACCAATTCGCAGCCGTATAAAGTCCCGTGAACCGAGTTTCGAAAAGATGTCACGAAGGCCATTGTGGCCGCCGTGCCCACCGCCACGTTTCACACGCACACTGCCTGGTGGTAGATCCAGATCATCATGGATCACCAGTATTTTTTCAGGCGCAAAGTCGAAGTAATTTGCAACACTCGCTACCGGCGAGCCGCTTTCGTTCATGAAAGTCTCTGGCCTGAGAACCCGCACCCGGTGTCGATCGATACGCAGATCTGCCAACGCGCCTCGAAAACGGTTTTCCACACGCAGGTCCATTGGCCAGCGCTGGGCCAACACATCCAGAAACCAGAAACCCGCGTTGTGGCGGGTTGCCTCGTAGCCACTGCCCGGATTGCCCAGGCCAGTGATCAGTGAAATGGCTGCCATATCTGTTCGACCAGATGGTACACGTGCGCCGCCGGGCAACGCACGTTCAGGCCCGGGTCAGCGTATGTCGTAGGTTGCTTATTCCTCGCTTTTCGCGCGGTCGCTATCGGCCGGGGCCGCCTCGTCATCTGCCGGCTGATCCTCGGCCAACTCGCCTGCTTCAGCCTCATCAGCCGCTTCGAGCTCTTCTTCCTCAACCACTTTGGGTGCCGTAACAATGGCCACCGTGGGGTCTTCACCTTCGTGGTAGGCAGTGGCTGTCAGCTCAACCGCCTCAGGTAGTTGTATGTCCGAAAGGTGCAAGGACTGGTTCATCTGCATTTCAGAGACATCAATGGCAATGTACTCGGGTAGATCTCTAGGCAGGCAGGTGATATCAAGCTCTGTCATAGGATGCGCCAAAATACCGCCATCAATCTTCACGCCAGGAGCTACATCAGCGCCTTCAAAGTGCAGCGGCACCTTCATGTGCAGTTTTTCGGTTGCCTTGATTCTCTGGAAATCAATATGCAACACAGTCGGTCTGTGCGGGTGCATCTGCACCTCGCGCAGGATCACCTGCTGCGAACCGGCATCGGTCTTCAGATCAATGATCGCCGAATGAAAGGCCTCTTTCCCAAGGCTGTTCATTACCTGATGATGGTCCAGCATCAGGCTTTCATTGTCCTTTCCTGCGCCGTAGACGATTACCGGCACCTTTTTATCATGGCGCTGCCGCCGACTTGCATTGGTACCAAACGTTTCCCGCAGCCGGGCATCGAGTTCGTAGTTACTGCTCATTACAGGGTCTCCTTACACTGGCGCCCCAGGCGCCGTCTTGCTCTCCCGGAGATACCGGGCTGATTAGTCCATAAATAGAGAGCTGACCGAATCACCGCTGGCTATCCGTCGGATTGATTCAGCCAGCAAGCTGGCAATACTGATCTGTCGAATCTTCGCGCAATTACTTGCCTCGACTGACAGCGGGATCGAGTTGGTCACCACCACTTCGTCCAACTCCGACTCTTCAATACGTTCGACTGCTGAGCCGGAAAGCACTGCATGGGTACAACAGGCCTTAACCTGCATCGCGCCGGACTCCTTCAGGGCCCGGGCCGCCTCACACAAGGTGTTGGCGGTATCAACCATATCGTCCATCAGTACACAAGTGCGATTATCTACCGAACCAATGATATGCATGACCTTGGCCTCGTTAGCCCGAGGTCGGCGCTTATCGATGATGGCAAGTTCAACGCCAAGTTGCTTCGCCATCGCCCGCGCCCGGACCACACCGCCGACATCTGGTGACACCACAATCAGATTTTCGGGCTCCTGACGCCACAACTCACCGTTAAGCACGGGGGCCGCATAAATATTGTCAACCGGAATATCGAAAAAACCCTGGATCTGATCCGCATGCAGATCCATGGTCACTACCCGGTCTGCGCCCGCTATGCCGATCATGTCGGCAACCAGCTTAGCTGTGATCGCAACCCGAGCTGTCCGCGGTCGACGATCCTGGCGAGCGTAGCCAAAATATGGGATTACCGCCGTGATGCGCTCTGCCGAAGAGCGGCGCAAGGCATCGATCATTACCAGCAGTTCCATTAAGTGGTTGCTCGCGGGCATACAGGTCGGCTGGATCACAAAAACGTCCGCACCGCGAACATTTTCCATGATCTCGACGTTGACCTCACCGTCACTGAAGGTGCCCACCAGGGCACGGCCAATGCCAATGCCCAGCCGGTCGGCCACTTCACTGGTGAGCGCCGGGTTGGCGTTACCGGTAAACAATGTCAGGTCATCAACTGCCATGAGATTCTTGTCACTTTGGTGTTAGGGGTTGGAACTTTAGCAAGTGGCTGGGGTGCCAGGATTCGAACCTGGGAATACCGGAATCAAAATCCGGTGCCTTACCACTTGGCTACACCCCATCAGATTCATCGGCAAACGCCGGGTTCTGGTTAATTCCCCGGGCAACCAGGCCACTGTATGCAGCAGGCAGTTGGTCAAGAATCTGTTGGCCAGCATGGTCATCAACCACTGCCACGAAAGCCGCTGACCCACTGCCCGACATCCGGGCGGGACCAAATTTGCCCAGCCAATCCAGGCACTGTCCTACCTCAGGAAACTGTCGTCTTGCCACCGGCTCCAGATCGTTGTGCCGATCACCCTCAAATGGGCCGGGTATTCTGATTCGCGGGCTGTTTCGTGTCAATTCGGGATCAGAAAATATAGCCCCGGTCGAGACACTGACTTGGGGCCAGATCACACAGTATTGCTGCTCTGGCAGGGTTGTTGGCAATAGTTGCTCGCCCACTCCCTCACCCCAGGCAGAGCGGCCACCGACAAATAACGGGACATCCGCCCCTAGCGCCAGTCCAAGTTGAGTCAAATCTGCCCGGCTCAGACCTGTATTCCATACCCGATTCACCGCGACAAGTACGGTGGCGGC
>Ga0206678_10002074_pt1 | contig 12902 bp, 12 predicted proteins | sample M180m12015metaG_FD_155453 | JGI IMG/M metagenome (GOLD analysis project Ga0206678, IMG submission 155453) | Ammonia-oxidizing marine archaeal communities from Monterey Bay, California, United States - M1 80m 12015 | ecosystem: Environmental > Aquatic > Marine > Intertidal zone | place: USA... | reverse complement strand
AGTAAAGAAAAGTTAGGGCTAAGTTATATTCCTAATAACCCCGAAGATTTACTTTTAAAACTTACAACCCTTATAGATAGTCAACAATTATTAAAAGAAATGCGATATAATTGTATTAAGACTTTTAAGGAAAAATTTGATTCAGAAATAATCTATGAAAACTTGATAAAATTAATGATTAAAAATAAAAAATAAATTCACAGCATAATGAAAAAAGAAAATCTAGTATGGTTTGATGGAAATATAATACCTCAAAGCGAAGCTAAAATTAATATTTTGTCACCAACAAGTCAGTTCGGAGCTAATGTTTTTGAAGGCATAAGAGGCTACTGGAATGATACGAATCAACAATTGTATATTTTTAGATTAGAAGATCATATAAAAAGGTTATTAAATTCAATAAAAATGATGAGATTTGAAGATAAATATTCATTTGAATATTTAATTGAAAGTCTTAAAGATACAGTTATTAAAAATAATTATAAAGAAGATATAGCGATCAGGCAAACTGTTTTTTTAGATGGAAATGGAAGCTGGTCTGCGACTTCTCCAATAAATATGTTCATTGCGCCAATTGTTAAAAAAAGAATGGTTACCAAGGATGAAAATGGATTAAATTGTTGTGTTAGTTCTTGGGAAAGAATAAATGATAATTCTTTGTCTCCAAAAATTAAGGTTGGTGCTAATTACATGAATAGTAGAGCAGGTCAACTAGAAGCAATAAGAAATGGTTATGATTTTCCTGTTTTTTTAAATGACGCAGGTAAAGTCTCAGAGGGTCCTGGGGCATGTATATTCATGATCAGAAATAATGTGTTGGTAACTCCACCTACAACTGCTTCAATACTTGAAAGTATAACAAGGGAAACAATCATTGAGTTAGCAAAAAATGAATTGAACATGAAAGTTGAAGTGAGAGACGTCGATAGAACTGAGCTATATATCTCCGATGAGTTATTTTTTTGTGGAACAGCAGTAGAAGTTGTGCCAATCATTTCTATGGATAAAATCAAAATTGGAACTGGTAAAATAGGGCAACACACTAAATTAATAATTGATGAATACTTTAAGATAGTAAGAGGGGAAAACAATAAATATTTACATTATTTAACACCAATAAAAAATGATTGATAATAGTTATGCAAAACTTGTTTATGAAGAATTAAAAAACATCAATTCAGAAGCAGTATATATTTCAAAACCAGAAAATTTTGAGACTGAATATGACTTACTAATTAATTCTTTTAGAAAGCATTATCATAATGTAAATATTGCCTATTCTTTTAAAACAAATTATATCCCTAATTTTTTAAATATTGTAAAAAATAAAAAAGGTTATGCAGAAGTAGTTTCAGTAATGGAGCTTGAATTGGCATTAAAAGTAGGCTTTTTACCAAAGAATATTTTTTTTAATGGACCTTTTAAGCACAAGAAAGAAACTCTTGAGTTTCTTTCTTTAGGAGTACTAGTGAATCTTGATTCTTATGATGAATTTAAATGGATTGAAAAATTTGCTGACGAATCAAAAATAAAATGTCGAATAGGTATTAGGCTAAACTTCAATTTACCTGAAAATCCGTCAAGATTTGGGATTTCTGTAAATGATAAATCAATTCAAGAAATAATTACTAAATCTAATTCAAATAAACATTTATCTTTTGAAAGTTTACATTATCATTATGCCTCAAGGAAATTGTCTATTTGGAAAACTTGTGCTAAAGAGTTTGTTTCTTTTTTAGATAATTTAGATTTAACAGTTATTTCTAAATTGAAGTTTATAAGTCTTGGTGGAGGAATGTTTAGTAGAATGGATAATTATATCGAAAAACAATTACCTTTTGATATACCCGATTTCGATGAATATGCTAACAATTCAGTGAAATACTTAGTTGATTATTTTAATTCAAAACCGGATTTATCTGTTACACCTGAAATATTGATAGAACCAGGAACAGCATTAGCATCTAAGGCTTTAGATTTTGCAGTTCAAGTTGTCAGTATTAAAAATATTAATGACGAATTTTATATAAACACTTCTGGGAGTAAATACAATATGAACCCTTCTCCGAACAGAATTAATAGTCCTGTAGAAGTTTATAATTCAAATATTAAGAATGCTATTCATGTCAAAAAAGCTAAATTATCAGGATATACTTGTATAGAATCAGATATAATTCATGATGACTTTAGTGGAGATGTAGCCAAGGGTGATACGATTATATTTAAAGAAGTTGGTGCCTATTCAGTTGTAATGAAGCCCCCGTTCATTTTACCCGACGTAGCAATTATTCAATTTAACAAGATCACAAACTGTTATGATTTAATTAGAGGGAAACAAACATTTAATGATGTATTTCACAATTTTAAATTTTTAAAAAATGATTAATCTTTTTTATATAACAAATAATATTTCAGAAGCACAAATAGTAGATAAACTTGATATTGATTGGATATTTATTGATTTAGAAACAGTTGGTAAAAAAGACAGACAGATCAGACGTAATACAGTAATGTCGGATCATTCAATTAGTGATGTTCAGAAAATAAGAAGAGTAATTAATAATACAAAAATTTTATTGAGGTGTAATCCAATCGGCATCCACTCTAAAAAAGAAATAGAAGAAATAAATAAGACTTCTGGAATAGATATGGTTATGTTACCATTTTTTAAAACAGTTAAGGAGGTTAAAATGTTTATAGAGTTACTTGATACTTCAAAAGTTGAACCGACCTTATTAATTGAAACGACTAGTGCTTTAGATAATCTAAATGATATATTAAAATTATACCCATTTAAGTATGTCCACATTGGCCTTAATGATATTCATATTGAAAGAAATACAAGTTTTATGTTTGAGCCTTATATTGATGGTTTATTAGATAAAACGGTATCTATCTTAAGAAGTAATAATAAAAAATTTGGTATTGGTGGTGTTGGTAAAATTGGTTCAGATTTACTACCTACACCTGAATGTGTAATAAATGAACACACAAGATTAAAATCTTCTGGAGTAATTTTATCTAGATCATTCAAAGGTAATTTTAGTGAAGAATCAAAAGAACTTTTTGAAACTGAACTAACACAATCGGTTATTAAATTTAGAAAACATGAAAAATATTCTAAAACATTGGATGAAAATCAGCTTTTAGAAAGTTACGATTTAATGAAAAATGATATTGATAAAGTAGTAAAAAATATTAATGAAAATAAATAAATACAACAATTTAGACTTTAATATAGATATAGATATAAATAACATTCTACTCTCCAAACAAATAAATGATAAAAATGTGTTAATTATCGGTGGAGCTGGGAGTATAGGTTCTAATTACACAAAACAGATTTTAAAGTTCAAACCTTCTAAAGTAACTATAGTTGATACTAATGAGAATGGATTGACAGAATTAACTCGAGATCTTAGAAGCTCAGATTATTTAGATTATGGTCCTGAGTATATTACGTATCCAGTAAACTTATTGAGTGATACATTCAACAAAGTTTTTATTTCAAATGAGTGGCATATTGTAGCAAATTTTTCTGCACATAAACATGTTAGATCAGAAAAAGATAAAATTTCAGTGGAAGCCTTAATTAAAAATAATGTTTTTGGTGCTATAAAATTACTTGACCTTTGTGAAGTATACCCTCCAAATTATTTCTTTAGTGTATCCACTGATAAAGCAGCTAATCCTGTAAATATTATGGGGGCTTCTAAAAGCTTAATGGAAAAGTTAATACTCTCCAGAAAAGATAAATTTAGAGTTTCAACGGCGCGATTTGCCAATGTAGCTTTTTCAAATGGAAGTTTATTAGATGGATTTATTTATAGGCTAGAAAAAACACAACCGCTGTCTTGTCCTGAAGATATCAAACGTTTTTTTGTAACTCCAGAACAGTCGGGTCAAATATGTTTACTAGCAACTTTTTTAGGAGATACTGGTAATATATATTTTCCAAAATTAGATTTCCATAAAGACCAAATATTTTTTAAAGATATTGCATTAGATTTTCTTAAAGAAAAAGGATTAGAACCAGTTTTAGTTGATTCAGAAAAGTTGGCAAAAGAATTTGAATTCTTTAAATTCCCCAAAAAATACCCCATTTATTTTTTTAAAACAGATACTTCTGGTGAAAAAACTTATGAGGAGTTTTATACAGAGGAAGAAGATTATGATACAGACAAACATAAAACATTAGGTTTTATAAAATCTTTAAAAGTAGAATTGTCTTTTAAAAAGGTTAAAAAAGATTTTATTGATGTTTTTAATAAACCCAACTCCACAAAGTTGGATATTGTTAATGTTATCAAAAAGTATGTGCCTGATTTTAAGCACGTAGAGACTGGTAAAAATTTAGATCAAAAAATGTAAATTATGTATAAATTAGCTAAGCGTTCATTAGATTTTATAGTTTCCCTCATCGCTATTTTTTTATTGCTACCTTTTCTTCTTCCTATATGTATAGTTTTAAGATGTACTGCAGAAGGTGAAATTTTTTATTTACAAGAAAGAATGGGATTTAAAAACCATAAATTCAAGATTTTTAAATTTGCTACAATGTTGAAAGATTCTTTAAGCTTAGGAACTGGATCTATAACATTAACGGGTGATTTTAGAATTACGAGAATTGGGAAATATTTGAGATCTACTAAAATTAATGAGTTACCTCAGTTATATAATATTCTGAAAGGTGACATAAGTATAGTTGGTCCAAGACCAGTTTTAGAGCAAGATTGGTTGTTATATCCCGATACTATTAGAGATAAGATATATGATGTTAAACCAGGTCTTACAGGAATTGGTTCAATAATATTTAGAGACGAGGAATCTATAATTTCTAAGATCAATGATGAGGATCCTCATATTTATTTCAAAAGAGTTATTGCACCATTTAAAGGAAAACTTGAGATGTGGTATCAAGAACATCGTTCTTTTTTATTAGATTTTAAATTAATTTTAATGACTGCTTGGGTGATCTTAGTTCCTACTACTAAGCTGTATGAAAATTGGTTTAAAGATTTACCAAAGCGAAATTTTTAATACCGCTTTTAAAACCATTATTGGATCCAAATTCAGCACCAGTAGTTGTTTCAATTATCAGTGTTGATATTATTCTTATTAATTTTTTTTCTTACCGATTTTTTAAAAATTCTTATTTACGAATTACATTTTTTTGTTTACATTCAAATTTATAAATTTGAGATATAATTGATATATATAACATTCATTATTTTTATCATTTAAATTTATACTAGTTAAAAAACAAAAAATGAAAGGAATAATACTTTCTGGTGGTAACGGTACCCGTATGTACCCAATCACAAAAAGTGTTTCAAAGCAATTATTGTGTGTCTATGACAAGCCTATGATTTATTATCCGCTTTCTACTTTACTTTTAGCAGGTATTAAAGACATTCTTATTATTTCTACACCTGAAGATTTGCCTAATTATGTAAAATTATTAGGAAACGGTAGTAATCTAGGTATTAAGCTATCCTATATTGAACAATTGAAACCAGATGGTTTAGCACAAGCTTTTATAATTGCTGAAGATTTTATTGGTTCTGAAGATATTTGTATGATACTTGGAGATAATATATTTCATGGCAACGGCATTAATGAACTATTAGTTAATGCTGTTAAAAATGTTAAAAAATCTAAAAAAGCAAAAGTTTTTGGTTATTATGTAAATGACCCGAAGCGCTATGGAGTTTTAAGTTTTGATGATAATAAAAATGTTAAATCTATTGAAGAAAAACCGTTACACCCAAAGAGTAATTATGCTGTTGTGGGCTTGTATTTTTACCCTAATTCCGTTGTAAAAATAGCGAAACAGATAACACCAAGTAAGCGTGGAGAATTAGAAATTACTTCCATTAATAATACTTATTTAAAAAATAACGAATTAAATGTTGAGCTTATGGGAAAGGGATTTACTTGGTTAGATACCGGAACCCCAGATTCTTTATTAGAAGCTTCTAATTTCATGCAAGCTATCGAAAAACGTCAAGGTTTAAAAGTAGCTTGTATTGAGGAAATTGTCTTCAATAAGGGCTATATAAATTCTAAACAATTAAATAATTTGGCTCAAAATTTATCAAGTAGTGAATATGGTCTGTATTTATTAAATCTCACAAGTAAATGAATTTAATTAAAAGAACTATTGATGGTTTAATTTTATTAAAGCCAACTGTTTTTAAAGATGAAAGAGGTTATTTTATGGAGTCTTATAATCAGAAAAATATAAATAAGTTATTTGGTAATATACATTTTGTACAAGACAATGAATCAGAGTCTTCTAGAGGTGTTTTAAGAGGTTTGCATTTTCAAAAGCCACCATTAGCTCAAGCTAAATTAGTTCGATGTTTAAAAGGAGAGATATTAGATGTAGCTTTAGATTTAAGAAAAAAATCTAGAACATATGGCCTATTTGAAACTACTTTATTATCTGATAAAAATAAAAATAAACTTTTTATTCCAAAAGGTTTTGCGCATGGTTTTATCGTTCTAAGTGAATCGGCAATTGTTTCATACAAGGTAGATAACTACTACGACCCTAACTATGAGAGTGGAGTCTTATGGAATGATACAGATTTAAATATAGATTGGAAAATTAAAGCTGACGAAGTTATTTTGTCAGAAAAAGACAAAAACTTATCACCATTAGCTAAAATTATTAATCCATTTTAATGAAGATTTTAGTTACAGGAGAAAATGGGCAATTAGGTTCTGAAATAAATAAAATTTCTCCAAAGTATAATTATAACTGGGTGTTTACAGGCCATGATAATTTTGACCTATCTGATCTGAAGAATATAAATGTTAGTCTGGATACAATTAATCCAAATCTAATTATTAACTGCGCTGCATTTACTTCTGTAAATAATGCTGAAGATGATTTTGAATCTGCAAATATTTTAAATCACAAGTCAGTTAAATTTATTGCAAAATGGTGTAATTATAATAATTGCAGGTTAATACATATTTCAACTGATTATGTTTATGATGAAAACTTAGAGATGTCAATAAATGAAGATGCTCCAACTAACCCAATAAATAATTATGGAAAAACTAAATTATCAGGAGATATAGCTTGTAGTATTATGAACCCAGATTCAATTATTATAAGAACTTCATGGTTGTATTCTAGCTTTGGCAATAATTTTGTCAAAAAAATGATTAATTTAATGCAACAAAAAAAACAATTAAATGTAATAAATGATCAAATTGGTTCTCCAACATATGCTGCTGACTTGGCACAGGTAATTCTAGACATAATTAATATTAATCACTGGAAACCAGGTATTTATAATTACACAAATAAAGCTAAAATTTCGTGGTTTGATCTAGCGAATGATATAAAAGTAATCTATGGCTTTAATACTATTATTAATCCTGTAACAACAGAAGAATACCCAACCAAAGCTAAACGACCAAAATATTCCTTATTGGACAAAACAAAAATTAAAAACACATTTAATATAACACTAATACCTTATAAAGATAGTTTGAAAAAGTGCATTAAAATTTTAAAAAATGAAACATAATATTTTAATAACTGGAGGTGCAGGTTTTATTGGTTCTCATGTTGTTCGCCTTTTTGTAAATAAGTATTCTGATTATAAAATTTACAATCTAGATGTCCTTACCTATGCAGCTAATCTTAAAAATTTAACAGATATAGAGAATAAAAATAATTATAATTTTATAAAAGCTGATATATGTGATTTTGAATCAGTCAAAGAAATATTTATTAAATATAAAATAAATAAAGTTATTCATTTTGCTGCTGAATCACATGTAGATCGTTCAATTAAAGATCCTTTTTCTTTTGCCAAAACTAATGTAATGGGAACTCTAAGTTTGTTGCAAGCAGCAAAAGAGGCTTGGAGTAATGATTATTCTGATAAATTATTTTATCATATTTCTACCGATGAAGTATATGGGTCTTTAAATCAAGATGAGCTTTTCACTGAAATTACAAAATATGATCCACATTCTCCCTATGCTGCTTCTAAAGCATCTTCTGATCACTTTGTAAGAGCATTTAGTGACACCTTCGGAATGCCAATAGTAATTTCCAATTGTTCTAATAATTATGGTCCTTATCAATTCCCGGAAAAACTAATCCCACTTTTCATTATTAATATTATAAATAATAAACCCCTTCCTATTTATGGAAAAGGTGAAAATATTAGAGATTGGCTATATGTTGAAGATCATGCCAATGCTATTGATACTATTTTTCATAAAGGTAAATTAAATGAAACCTATAATATTGGCGGGTTTAACGAGTGGAAAAACATTGATCTAATTAAAGTCATTATTAAAGTTACTGATCGATTACTAGGCAGGGATGAAGGTTCATCTGAAAAACTAATAACGTATGTAAGGGACAGGGAAGGACATGATTTAAGATATGCAATTGATGCTACAAAAATAAAGAATGACTTAGGTTGGGAACCTTCGTTGCAATTTGAAGAAGGATTAGAAAAAACGGTGAAGTGGTATCTTGACAATAAAAATTGGAGCTAAAAAACCAATAAAACCATAAATGATATATGATTGTGGCTTAACGGAATAGTACAATTCAAAAAAAAGAAAGATAATAAGTCTTTTGTTTCGATAGTCCCTTTCGAAGCATAAAACAAATCAGCATTTGTTGTTAGATAAAATATAGTTTAATACCTTGAACTATGCCAATTTCTAATCATTATAGTTTTATATCAAGCAATCTATTGCTTTGACATGACTCATATTAACAAAGTTTTAAACGGGAAAGTCACTGAATCAGTAGACGGAATTATAGGAGCAGATGTTTTAAAAAAATCTAAAGCTGTAATTGATTACGAGTCAAATAAATTGTACTTAAAAGTTAAGATTTAATTGATTTTAATATTTCTTTCAAAGGCTCTTTTACAAGAACATAACCAACAGAAACAACTATTCCTAAAAAACCAAAAACTATAACTATTTGAGATCTTTTAGGTGCGCTTCTTTCAAAAGGAATAGTAACAGGTTGTATTGTTGTAAATACAGGCGTGTCTTTATTAACTTGAAGTTTAGCTTGTTCAACTTGAGAAGCTAATTGCTGAACTATTGAAGCAGAAATATTGACTTCGCTTTCAATTCTACTTAATTTATTTTGAAACAATGAACTAGATATATTTATATTCTTATCAACAAAAATAGCTCTTTTGTCTTGTAATTTCTCATAAGAAGTTTGCTTTTCATCGTACTGTTTAGTTGCAAAATCCAACATTTCTTTAGAAGACTGATTCTTAAATTCTATAATCTTTTTTTGAAGCAGAGTTTGCGCAATTTGAGTTATTTGAGCAGCAATGTTTTTATCATTATCCGTAAAAGAAATAGTAATAAAGCCTTCTTTTTCGTTTATTGACAGAGACAAAGCTTTTGAAACGGTTTTAAATAATTCTTCATCCTCCTGAGTAACTGAATAAATTTCAGATTTAGATAACACAACATCTTGTGCATTAAAAGAACCCAGCAATAGAGACGGAAGGCCGATTGTATATTTTTTAATTGTACCTAAAATGTTCAGGCCTTGATTAGATAAATAATCTTTAACAAGAATTTCTCCGCCATTCAAATTAATCGTTGACGAAAGTAAATCAATTTTAAAAGGTATACCATTCACAACTTGAGGATATAAAGATGGAGGGAATTCAGAGGAACTTTCCATGTCTCCTAAATTAATTCCAGCAAGAGATGCAAGCCCACCTAATGATGAACCACCAGTTTTAACGCCAGAACTTAGTTGAGGAATAAAAGTAGTAGTAGAAGTGAACTCATTTGGTTGAAATAAAGCATAAACAATTCCAAATAAACCAACTAATACTGAGACTTTTAAAATAAATTTCTTTTCTAAATAAACCTTTTTTAAAAGCTCAATTAAATCAATTTCATCTTCACTGCTATTATGATTTTGGATTTCTTTCATAATTATAAACTTTTCAGAAGTGCAATTATTGAAACTAAACTGGTAGTGTACCCTACAATTTCTCCAACAGTAGTTTTAGTTTTATTTTCTTCTTTTTCAGGAACTACAATAATTGACCCAGGATAAACTCTTGGGTAAAAATTAAAAAATAAAAAGCTTTTAGTCACTTTTCTTAAACCGTTCTGATACTCAACGTAAACTCCTCTTTTAAATGATTTTTGTGTAAAACCTCCAACATAATCTATAGCTGATTTAGCGCTAATGGGTCTATCAATATTAATAATACCCTCTTGCTGTACTGCTCCAGAAATTAGGGCTGTTTTATTTTTTGCAGGAACATTAATCACATCACCTGAAACTAATTCAAAATTAAATTTAGAACTAGAACCCTGAGAAAGCAATTTATTTCCATAAACAGGAATTTGAATAGAGTCTCTTAAAATTGAAATACCATCGGTAGAGGCTGATTCTAAAAACTCTATATTATCTCTAATAGCTTCATAAACCGAATAATTTTGATTTTTTATAGAATACAATCCAGGAAGAGCTACCTCACCATTTATACTGTAGAATTGATTATTTCGTCTAAATGGAGAAGAATTAACAGTTACAATATCATCAGCAACAAGAAGAATATTTTTGTTTGGAATTAAATTATCATCTAACTCTAAATTAATTTCTTTAGTAATCTCTTTATTACCATCAATAGAAATATTTCTAAAAATTCTTATGTCTTTTGGATTAGCGTAAGCGGTAAGACCACCTGACATAATAACTAAATCTGAAATGGTTAAACCATCTTTAAAATCAACTTCTTTTGGATTATTAACTTCTCCCCTAATTTCTATAACTTGATCTAATATAATATCCTTTGCTGAAGGAACATAAAGAGAGTCGTTGACTAAAAGTTTAATTGATAAATCATATTTATCAGCTAAATTTAATGAAACGATTTCATCCTGAACGCCTTTGTTTGAACGATATAATAAAGCTTTTGATAAAGCGTCAGGGGTTAAACCCTTACTAGACTCAATAAGCTGTTTAACACTCATTGCACTTGAAATATCAAATATACCCGGCAAATAAACCGCTCCGTCAACACTAACACTATTTTCAACAAAGTCAACAACAGTTTTAGCCGAAATTAAGTCTCCATCTTTTAAGTTTGCTTTATCATAATTTTCTAAAGAATACTCTACAATAGATCTAGAATAGGAATCTATTCGATTTATAAATACTTTGTCTTTATATGAGTCAGATGAAAAACCACCACTAAATTTAATTAAATCACTTAATTTTTCATTTTCTTTAATTTCGAATAAACCATTAATTTTAAATCCGTTATAAATATTAACAAGAGTGGAATAGGACTCTACCAAAATAACATCCTGATCTCTTAAATATAAATTAGGATAAACACCTCCAACAAAATAATCGTACAAATCAATTGTTTTATAAACTTTTCCGTTTCTAAGTAATTTAATATTTCTGTAAGAACCCACTTGGTTAGGACCACCAGCGGCATATAAAGCGTTTAAAACTGAACTAAAACCTGAGATCGTATAAGTGCCAGGAGCTATTACTTGACCTGTGATATTAACAACCACACTTCTAGCTTTAGATAAGCTCAAATCCAATTCTACTTTATTTAACTCATCAGAAGACAACAAACCTGTATAGAGCTTGGATAAACTTTTTATAAGTCTTTTTTTGGCAGAATTAATACTTAATCCAGAAAGATAAATTGGAGCAGCTCTATCAATTTTTAAAGTTCCATTTCTTGAGATTTGAACAGAATATGTGTTCTCGGAAGCACCATATAAATTAATCATTAACTCATCTCCTGGACCTAATCTATAATCACTTGGGGTTGCTATAAAAAGTTCTGGAGCTTCATTAATGTTTTTATTATTAAAAAAATCACTTCCAAATCTTTTAACTTCAACTAGATTTTCATTTTCATCTAAATCTATATTTTCAACAACTCCAAATGAAGAATCTATTGGGGTTTCTTCCAAATCAGGATCATCGGAGATCTGATTAAGATCAGAATTCCATAATTTTCGAAGTAGTCGAAGTTCCGAGGGCGTGGCTCCTTGAGCTTCTGCTAATTTTTCAATTTGAATTAAATTAAGACCTTTTAATTTAGCTTTTTCAACATATGACACAAGTTCAGATTCACTTGAAAAATCAGCAACAGATCTTATTTGATCAATGTTTTGGCTAAAAGAATTAAAGCTTAGAAAAAATAAAGCAATAAAAAATATTTGTTTAATCATTATCTAAATTTTGCGAGGACAAATATATAAAAAAAACTCTCAAAGCTTGATTTTATTGTCTTAACTCAGTATATAAATGACCTAATTTTATTAGTTTTGCATAACTAAAAATTGTTTTGGCTACAATTAACCTTTTATACATAATCACTTTTTTCTCTGTATTATTTATAGCAAGATTTGTTTTTTCCAGGTATTATTCAGTAGCTGAAAAATATAATCTTGTTAAGGCCTATAGTAATAGATCAGTCCATAAAGGGAAAGTATACACTGGAGCTGGTCTTGTTTTGTCATTTATTCTTCTATTACTAGCAGTAGGTTTAAATATTGTTGATTTTTTATTTTTTGAAAAATTATCACCAATTATAGGTGCTTCTATCCTTGTTGCTATTATAGGGTTTTATGATGATTTTCGAGAGTTATCTGCTTTTCAAAAGTATATTATTTTAGCTTTTTTAGTAGTAGTTACTATTACAGTAGGGACTGATACTAGTGTAGATTATGGAATGATTACTAATCTAAATGGTTTTCTTGGAATAAATGAAATAGGATATTTTTCTGGTTTTATTTTTACATGTTTTGTATATCTATCAGTAATGAATGCTATTAATTTAATTGATGGAATTGACGGGTATATTGGAATTTTTGCAATTATTTTCTTTTCT
>Ga0206678_10002069_pt1 | contig 12921 bp, 10 predicted proteins | sample M180m12015metaG_FD_155453 | JGI IMG/M metagenome (GOLD analysis project Ga0206678, IMG submission 155453) | Ammonia-oxidizing marine archaeal communities from Monterey Bay, California, United States - M1 80m 12015 | ecosystem: Environmental > Aquatic > Marine > Intertidal zone | place: USA... | reverse complement strand
ATATTGATCTTATGACTATGAGCGGATCGCTTGTTCAGGACTTGTTCCAAGGCAACGTATTCTCAAATACTCTTATGACACTTGAGATATCTACTGGTAACCTTGATGCTGGTATGTATCAAGTCCGGATCAACTCAAGAGACTTTGTAGTAACAAAGAAGTTACTTGTAACTAACTAGGGTAAAGTCACTTATTGATAACAAATAGACACATATGTAAGTACATAGAAAAAGTAAACCCCCGTTAACTCTAAGTTAACGGGGGTTTCGTTTTTTATCTGGAGGTCCGAAGCGGATTCGAACCGCTGTAGCAGCTTTTGCAGAGCTGAGCCTAGCCACTCGGCCATCGGACCAATAAGTCAGGCAAATATACGAAATGGAATGTATAAGGTTGCACTCATTACTATCTTCGTTGAATGAATTTGAAGAGATTAATACCTAATGCCCTGACAATGGGTAATTTATTAGGTGGCGCATTTGTTTGTTGGTCTGCAGCATCGGGAGATGTAATAACAAATGGCTTGGTCGCTGGGGTTTGGCTATTAGCTATGTTTTTTGATGTTTTGGACGGTTTTGTGGCTAGAAAATTAGGAGTAGACGGACCTTTAGGGGTTCAACTCGATTCGTTAGCTGATATGGTTACAGGCGGTTTAGCTCCGGCTTTTGTTGCATATAGGCTGGTTTGTGAAAGTGGCGCATGTGAGGGAGTTGTGTTAAATGTTTTGCCGGCTTTACTAGTCGTAGCTGCTGCGTATAGGCTAGCTAGATATAACGTCAGCGCATCCAAAGGAAAAAAGGACGGGTATTTTGAGGGGCTTCCAGCTCCAGCAGCAGGAATGTTTTGGGTGGGCATGATGATGTGGTGGGGGGTTGCAGGCATAGGTGATGAACTTCAAATTAGTATAATGCGTGTTACAGCTGGTTTAGGGATGCTTTTGATTCCACTTCTAATGGTACTCAAAAGAAAGTTTTTCGGTTTGAAAGGGTGGGGAGACGATAGTAGAATTGACAAATTGAGACAGATGGTTGCGCTCAGCTTTATACTACTTTCATTAGGGACGTGGTTTGCTTGGGGAAATGTGTATGCGGCGGTGCCGTTATGCGTACTTTTGTACTCGGGTTTGGCATTCATATTTGCACCCAAAAACAATACGACATGAAATTTGTAGCAGAAATCGATATCATGCCTTTACCGGCACTTCTAGATCCACAAGGGAAAGCAGTGGGGAGTAATATGGGCAATATGGGCCTGCCTGAGATAGTGGGAGTGAGAATAGGTAAACACGTTACCCTTGAGGTTGAGGCTTCTGATAGGGCAGTCGCGGAAAAAAAGGTTACTGAGGCTTGTGAAAAGCTTCTTGTAAACCAAATCATGGAAGGTTTTTCCTTCCGTTTGGAGGAGGTATAAAAATTGCGAAATTCTGGGAGCAATTAAAGCATCCCCATTGTCAATAAAAGAGCGAATAGTTCAGAAGGCGTCGGATCGCCCTGCAGCACAGTCACAATGTCGAAAGGGCTGATGCTATTTTCTTTAAATATGTTTAAGACTCCAGGATTATCTCTATCGGGCGTAATAGTATAAGCGAGGTCTAACGGGAAATTGCTATCCCCGACATAAATAGCATTTCCTTCAAGCGAGTATGTAATAGCGTCTGTAAAGTACGAGTCTCCGATATAGAATTTTCCGTCGCGGAAGGTATAAGCCAAGTTGAAAGAGCTCGTGCTGTATCCAGAATAAATTTTATTATGATCAACGGTATAAATCACGTCTCCACGCCAATCATTCCCATGGCGTACAATGCCACCTTCGATATGACAAACCACTTCGTTCCATCTCATGTGCGTGGAGGGGTAAGCATACGTCCCTGTTTGGGCTGAAGCAAAAAACGTAATAAATGCCAGAAAAATGGTCAGAATAAGCCGAGAAATCATGAAGGAAATATACGCTTAAAACTAAACCACCTCCATACACTCTTCGCATTGCTTTGAAACATCGCAAGCAGCTTTGAGAGCTAAATCGATATCAGCGATTAGGTCTTCAGGGTGCTCAAGGCCAATAGATAAACGCACAAGCCCCTCAGTTATTCCGTGTCGGAGTTTTTCTTCAGTAGGAATGCCTGCGTGAGTCATGCTTGCAGGATGCTCTGCCAAGGACTCCGTAGAACCTAGACTTACTGCAAGTTTGAAGTGTTTGAGGGAATCGAGGAATGCAAATGCAGCTTTACGCCCTCCTGGTAATTCCATTGCAAACATGCCTCCTCCGTTTGCTTGCTGTTCTTGGACTATTCCGGCCGATTTATAATCCCCGGATCCAGCGAGATCTTCTACCCATGATGAGAATATTTTATTTATTCCCTTTACAGGTTTCCCCGGTGAGGTTTGGAGATGATCTAGGATTTTACGAGCGGAACTAGATTGTCGTTCAACGCGAATGACCAATGTTTCCATTGACCGGGCTAACATCCAACTAGTGTAAGGGTCCGCCATACCACCTAAAAAGGTCCTGTACTCAAAGACCTTTGCCATAGCTTCAAGCTCTCCACTCACAGCTCCTGCCACAAGGTCGCTATGACCACCCAAATATTTTGTGGCCGAATAAATATTCAAATCAGCTCCGAGTTCTAGAGGACGTTGAATAATAGGACCTAGAAAAGTATTGTCAACAGCAACGATAATGCGATGATCATCAGACGTACGTGCTTTTGCCCAATCAGTAGCAGTTTTAATTCGATGCACTTGAAGAGTCGGATTTGCAGGCGTTTCGAGATAAATCATTCCAGGTGCACCATCGTCCTCGCTCATCAATGCCAAATCGTCTAAGCTCTCCAGCATCCTCACGGTAACTCCCATAGACGGCAAGATGTCGTCCATAATGTGTTGGGTGCCACCATAAAGAGGTCCTACATACCAAAGTTCTCTTTCTGTTCCCGTCCATGCGAATAATGTGGTGCTTATTGCGGCCATTCCGCTAGAAAAAAGGGCGGCCGCATCAGATTCATCCCAAGCTGCTAAGCGAGATTCAGCGACACTCAGTGTCGGATTTCCCAGCCGACTGTATATAAACCCTCCCTCTGGAGGAGTCTCAGCACCATCTACACCATATGCAGTTTCCATATGAGCAGCCCCAGCTGCTGCGCTTGGGAAAACAAAAGTTGAAGCTGGGTGTATTGGTGGTTTAACCGCACCATGACTATCAGACGGGTCGTATCCCGCAAATAAAGCCTTTGTTTCTAAGTGTGTATTCATTAGGTAAATCTATTCCAAATGTTTGCGTAATGTTATGGCTTTTGAACAAATGTGTGAAAATGATTGAAAATAGTTAAAATTGTTCTATTTTGTGCTGTGTAAAGATGATATAACAGAACAAATGAATTTAATTGATGTATTAGACCGCACAATTGTAGAACATCTAGAGTTTGATGGTCGCTGTAGCATGCAAGACCTAAGTGACCTCACAGGATTAAGTCGTAGTGCTGTTTTTGCCCGAGTAAAGCGTCTTGAGAGTGACGGAGTAATCCAGGGGTACACGGTTAAGGTTGACAGAAAAAAGGTGGGGCTTGAAATTCGTGCGTTTTGTAGCGTTAACCTCAAACTGCACGAACGAGCAGCGCTAGAGGAATTTGAACATGACATAGGAAGCTACAAGGAGGTTAAATCCTGCTATCACCTTACAGGATCTTCAGATTATATGCTTGAGGTTCAAGTTTCCGATATGGATCATTATCACAGATTTATTACTAGAAAAATTGCTGCAATGGACAACATAGCCCAGGTAAAGAGCATGTTTGTAATGAATGAAATTTTAGAGCGCTAATCCTCTTGAGGGATTTCTTTATTCTTCAATAGCTTTTATACCTGGAAGTGTTTTTCCTTCGAGATATTCTAACATAGCTCCTCCTCCTGTGCTTACGTAACTAACATCCCCAGCAAGTCCGGCAGCATTTATTGCCGCTACAGAATCACCTCCTCCTACTAGTGTGTATGCCCCGGTTTCAGTAGCTTCTTTCAAAGCTTGAGCAACTGAAAACGTTCCTTTTGCGCAAGACTTAAATTCAAAAACCCCCATTGGCCCATTCCACAGAACAGTCTTACTAGTTCTAACGGCTTCTTCGAATTCAGAACAAGCTATTGGACCTATATCAAGCCCCATCCATCCATTTTCTATTTCAGAGGAATTACATATTTCAAAGTTGGCGTCCTCAGAAAAACGATCGGCGCAAATAGAATCTACAGGCAAGAACACTTCAGTATTGCACTCGAGTGCTTTTTCTAAAACTTTTTTTGCTCTCTCAACCATTTCTTCCTCTACTAGGCTAGCTCCGACTCTTCCTCCTTTTGCTAAAATGAATGTGTATGCCATTCCGCCACCTATCATTAACCGGTCGACATCCTCGACCATATTTTCTAAGATTGCAAGTTTACTACTCACTTTGGCACCTCCGATTATCGCAAGAAGAGGCCTAGAAGGCTTGGCCATTACTTTTCTAAGAGCTTCTATTTCAGCGACCATTAATTCCCCGAAGGCCTTGTCTTCTGGGAAGAAGCGAGCGATAATAGCTGTAGAGGCATGTGCTCTATGAGCTGTACCAAAGGCGTCATTTACATAGACGTCACCGTTTTCAGCTAGTTGTCCCGCAAAGAACTCGTCGCCCTCCTTTTCTTCTGGATGAAATCTAAGGTTTTCGAGAAGAGCGACTTCTCCAGCCTTTAAATTCTGAGTAACTTCTAAAGCCAAATCGCCAACACAATCAGATGCAAATTTTACCGACTTTCCCAAGAGCTTTTCGAGACAGGGGACGATATTTTTAAGGCTTAATTCTGCCGATTTGCCTTTAGGTCGTCCTAAATGGCTCATCAATACTACCGATGCCCCACCTTCGAGTAACGTGTTAATTGTGGGGAGTGCTCTTCGGATTCGAGTGTCGTCCTGCACGTTTAATGAACTATCTAATGGAACATTAAAGTCAACGCGTACTAGTACTCTACGGTCTTCGAATTTTAGATCAGAAAGGGTCATTAATATTTATCTTACTTAAGAAAAAAGAGTCGCCATACATACACGTGCATCTACATAAGAGGCAAGATCCGAAATAGCTATTCGTTCCTGAGTCATTCCGTCACGTTCTCTAACAGTTACTGCATTGTCGACTAATGAATCGTGATCTATTGTGATACAAAGAGGCGTCCCAATAGCATCTTGCCTACGGTAACGACGTCCAATACCGTCTTTTGCGTCATATTGAACGTTGTGGTTGATACGTAGTATGTCAAGTATTTCTTGAGCTTTTTCAGGAAGGCCATCTTTTTTGACAAGAGGCAGAATGGCTGCTTTTACTGGAGCGAGAGCGTATGGAATATTCAAAACGGTTCGAGAGTTTCCCTCTCCCAAATCTTCTTCATTATATGAGTTGCTCAGTACAGCTAGGAACATTCTATCTAAACCTATAGATGTTTCAACTACGTATGGCACGAAACTTTCTTTTGTCTCGGGGTCAAAAAATCTAAGTTTCTTTCCGCTGTGCTCTTCGTGACTTTTAAGGTCGAAATCTGTACGTGAGTGAATACCCTCAAGTTCTTTGAAGCCCATTGGGAAGTTAAATTCGATATCACAAGCAGCATCGGCATAGTGAGCGAGTTTAACATGGTCGTGGAATCGGTAATTTTCATCTCCTAATCCTAGAGATGAGTGCCATTTTTTGCGCTCCTCTTTCCAATGCTCGTACCACTTTTCTTGTGTGCCGGGCTTTATAAAGAACTGCATCTCCATTTGTTCAAATTCGCGCATACGGAATATGAATTGACGAGCGATGATTTCGTTTCGGAAAGCTTTTCCGATTTGGGCTATCCCAAAGGGAAGCTTCATTCGGCCGCTCTTCTGGACATTTAAGAAATTAACGAATATACCTTGGGCTGTTTCGGGGCGGAGATAAATGATGCCTGCGTCTCCACTTACGGCACCTAGCTCCGTGTTAAACATCAGGTTAAATTGACGCACATCGGTCCAATTTTTTGATCCACTCACAGGACAAACGATTCCCAAATCCTCTATCAGAGCTTTCACCGCTTCGAGGTTGTCTTCGTTCATTGCGGTTTTAAACTTATCGTTTATTTCATCGATTGTTTTCTGTCGACGAAGGACGTTTGGGTTAGTTGCCCGGAATTCTACTTCGTTGAAGTCGTCCCCAAAACGCTTTATGCCTTTTGCCACATCTTTATCGATCTTCTTCTCGATTTTACCAATGTGTTCCTCAATCAACACATCTGCTCGGTAGCGTTTTTTACTGTCCTTGTTATCTATAAGAGGATCGTTAAAAGCGTCCACGTGACCTGAAGCCTTCCACGTTTTTGGATGCATAAATATCGCCGCATCTATCCCCACGATATTATCATTCAAACGAACCATTGCAGTCCACCAGTAATTTTTGATGTTATTCTTAAGCTCGCTCCCAAGTTGACCGTAGTCATAAGCGGCACTTAGCCCATCGTAGATCTCACTACTAGGAAATACGTAACCGTACTCCTTCGCATGGCTAATTACTTTTTTCAGTCCATCTTCTTGGCTCATACGGGAGTCTTTATGCTAATTATTTTAAAAGCTAAACCAGATTAATTGTAATTCGCAAATGTACCCATAAAACAAAGACTATATTTTGTTATATATTAGTGTCGAATAAGAATACAACATGACTAATAATTCCATTTTATCTACTTTAGTTTTATCAATCTTTTTGTTTGCTTTTATGCTTTCTTCTTCAAGCGATTCTTGGGCGCAAACGCATTGTATTTCAGGCGTTTCGGATTTAGATTTAGAATGCGGAAATCTTGATTGGGAATTTATTTATACAGATTTAGATGGCGCTTTTGTGCATACTTGTGGTGATGAAACAGATGTGCTCGCAATTCAACTTTCTATTGATGTTTCAATTGATTCGGTAAACTGTTCAGATCCTTTAGACCCGAAATTAAAGATTATAGTAACGAGAGTTTTTACAGCAGATGTCATTGATCCCTTAGCTACTGATTGCGTTAATGGTGCGGGCTTAGTTTGCTCCACTCAGATTATTAACTATAGAGATTTCACGGCCCCATCATTTACTAATTTTCCCGCGGACTCAACAGTAACTTGTGAGAATTGGGATCTTCTCGATTATTTAATAAGTGGTGTATTTGCAGTTGATCCAATTGATGATTGTGGTAACGTTGAACAGGTTCTGAATCTTGATACAGTTATGGGAAGCTGCTCAGCAGAACAAGAATTTCATTGGGAATTCGTGCTTAAAGACGGGTGTGACAATGATTTTTCGAAAATTCACTCAGTTTTTATAGTTGATACTGTTGGCCCACAAATAACCTTTTTACCCTCGGTCTTTGAGCCATTCGAGTGCGTAGAAGATATTATTTGGCCAGAAATGGAAGTTTTTGATATGTGCTCTGAGGTAGAGCAATTTTGGTGGGGTGAGACATCTCAGACAGTTTTGGACTGCCCAAACAATGTGCACTTTAGCAGAACGGCTTTTGCTGTTGATTTTTGTGGGAATGTAGACTCAGCAACATATGAAATACAAGTAAACGACCTGACCCTTCCTGAGTTTGAGTATATACCAATAGGATTGTCCATCCAGTGTGATGAAGAGCCAGAATTTGATGCCCCCATAGCAGTCGATGGTTGTGCTGGACAGGTTATGATTACCGAACAAATAGACACATTGTTTTCTCCAAATTGTGAACAAAACTACACGTTAACAAGAGTATTTACAGCTACTGATGTGTGTGGGAACTCAAGTCAGGGCGAGCAAATAATAATTGTTTCGGATATGACCCCACCGATATTGCTACCACCACCAGATTTTGTTGTGAACTGCGATGAAACTATTGAGTTAGACGACGCTATTTCCTGGGACAACTGTGATCCCAACCCCACAATTGAGTTGATTACGGAAACAATTAACATCACATCTGCTGGAACATATGATATACTTAGAGAGTTTACTTCCACGGATGCTTGTGGGAACTCTTATACATCATCACAAATCATAAGTGTTGTTGACAACACACCTCCATATTTCACTAATTTTCCTGAAGATTTACTTCTTTTATGTGGAGATGAATACCCTAATGACCAAGCGTCTTATGAAGATTCCTGCGACCCCAATGCAGGTTTATCTGACTACAATCTGCAATTTGATTTCCAACCCTGCGCAAATAATACAGAAATTTCAAGAACATTTACAATTTCGGATGATGCGGGGAATGAGGCGAGCCAAACTCAGTATATTACTTTCCTCGACGAAGACCCGCCTATACTTCTTACCCCATTAGACTCTCTCTTTTATCAATGTGCATATGAGGTGCCTGATTGCATGGAAATATTTGATGGATTGGAGTTTGATGATTGTAGCTCGGGGGATGTTGTGCCAACAGACTGTACTGATGTTGTAGTTGAAGGGAATTGTGAGGAACAAGCCTGTATAATAGAAAGGACTTACTCTTTCGTTGACGCTTGCGGTAATCAGGGGTCGGCCAAGCAATATATAACGGTGCAAGAGTCAGTTCTTGCGCCTGAGATGCCCACAGGGATGACACCAAACGGAGATGGTTATAATGACGCCTATGTTATTAGAGGGATAGGGCCATCTGTAGATCCAGAACCGGGGGAGGTGCAGTGCGATTGGTTAGAAGACACGCGTATCAGAATAATTAATAGGTGGGGCTCGATAGTCTTTGAAACATTTGATTACAGAAACGACTGGGAAGGGATTACTGATAGCGGAGAGGACCTTCCGCCAGGAACGTATTTCGTCGTGTTTGAAGCATTGGGAGAATCATTTTCAACCTATTTAGATTTAAGAAGATGAGAAAAGAAATAAAAAAACTACTCGTTCTAGGGATGGGTTTGTTCTTGTTACAACAGACACCACTCACGGCCCAACAAGATTATCTAGCAAGTCAATATAATTTCAATGCCCTGATGTTAAATCCGGCATATGCGGGGGCACATAACTATTTACAAACAACAGCGATGTATCGCAATCAGTGGTCAGTGGAGGGAGCGCCGACAACTCAAGTACTGTGTGTTGATGGCTTGCTTGAAAAGATGCCTGTAGGATTAGGGTTAGTGATGACCACAGACAGAATAGGAGTGACTAGGGAGAGGACTTTGTCGGCAGATTTTTCATATCACTTAAGAACTCGTTTGGGGAAGATATCTTTTGGGTTGAGGGGCGGATATGTTGGGTATACAGCATCCCTGGATGAATTAGTGTATTGGGATGATGGAGACCCGGTCTATGACGCAGGAAATGTAAAGGAAGGATTTCTAACCCTAGGTTTTGGAGCGTTTTTCGCATCAACTTCAGGCAGATGGTTTGGAGGGATATCGATACCAAACTACTACGCATCAGACGACGTCTTACGCTCTGATCCGGATGTTAGATTTTATAAAAGGCATATTTACACCTATGGGGGAGGAGTAGTAGAAACTCCTATTGGTATAGAGCTTAAACCCAGTATACTAGTGAGATACACAGAAGGCGCTCCGATTGTGACAGATATAAATCTACATGCACTACTTATGGAGGAAGGACCGGGGGGGACTCAAATTTGGTTGGGGATTGGCTATAGAACGAGATCAGTTACGGTAGCATCTATTGAAATGGTCCTACCCTACAATCTTCGGTTAGGATATGCATACGATTTCATGGCTTCGGGATTACAGGACGCTCTTGGGTCAACACATGAAATTCTACTCGGATTTAACTTCGGCGGACAGACTCCTCTCATTCAAAATCCACGCTACTTCTAATGAAATATTTTATTACACAGAACGGAGCATGGCTTATAGGTTTGGTCATAATTGTTGCGTTAACAACTATAACAGGATGTTCAACACATTACTATCTAGAAGGGGAAGCCTTAGCAAACCAGGGGGCATACACTGAGGCAGCTGAACAGTTTGAGCGGGCTCTTAATGGAAACAAAAGCCAAGATTCTTACAAGGCACTAGCAGAAATATATCAGAAACTTAATTCACACGAAAGAGCTCTTGCTTGTATGGATTCAGTCATAGCGAATGGGGGAGGCACTGACGAGTTGCATTTTGATAGGGCGGAGACTTTGCTTGCTTTAGGCCGTTATGATGAGGCCAAAAGCTTCTACGAAACGATGGCGATGAAAAGAGGTGATGATGCAGAAACCTCAGAAAAGAGACTTTCCTCACTTAGTTCTTTAAACGAACGCCAAAAGGATAGCGTAAACTATAGAATTAGAACAGTAGAAATAGAAAGTGTAGACGAAGAGGGTGCACAAATCATAAGCGCCGCTTCACCTTTTATTATTGGAGATAAAATTTACTTTACCGCAGAGCGACCTAGAAAGTTCTCACAACGTAGAGGTGTCGAAACACAATTTGATAATTACACAGGAAATAGATTAATGGATTTATGGGAGGCAGAGATAGTGGATACGGCAGGTTTAGATTCACCGATTTTATTAAAAGCAAAACCTGTTGAGAAGTTGAATACTGACCTTCATGATGGGTTTGTATCATACGTTAAAGGAGACACCATGGGGGTGATTTCCAAAACATATGACAAAGGTGAGCCAACATTTAAAGAGAAAATAAGTCGAAAAGCTGGTGCTGAACAGTTAAAACCTGTTCAATTATTTGACGCTAGGTTAGTAGAGGATTCTGTAGGCAATTTTAATTGGGAAACAGGAGACCGTTTGAGGTTCTGCGACGACAGATACATGTTTGCCCATCCTGCATATTCTCCTAGCGGGAACTCTCTGTATTTTACTTCGGATAAACCTGGAGGATATGGCGGAATGGATATTTGGCGAGTTGATAGGGAAGGAAATGGTTGGGGTAGCCCAAAGAATTGTGGAGGAACAGTAAACTCTAGAGGAGATGAAGCGTTCCCGTCTATGAGGCATACAGACACATTATATTTCAGTAGTGATGGACATTTGTCATTAGGAGGGCTAGATATTGTTTATGCTACAAAGGATGGTAATTCCGGAGGATGGACTGAGATAAATGATAAACTACCACACCCTATTAATTCTGCCCGAGATGACTTTGGCGTTCAATTAGACGAGACAGGTGTTGGAGGATATTTCAGTTCAGACAGATTAGGAGTGGACGCTCTATATCACTTCCATGGATATGACTCTGATATTACCCTTAATGTAAAGACAGTACATGACGTTGACGGCAGTGTTTGGCCCGACCTAAATGCGGAGTTAGTAACAACCCGTTCATATTTAGGAGATGATCAAGTAGAAAATCAAGAATTTGTTTCAGACGAAAAAGGGGAGTGGAGCACAGATGTTGAACGCGGCGCAAATTATTTTATAAACTGCCCTGGAAGTGTTGGATATACTCCAGAATTTTTTGAGGCGACCTCAGATCAAGATGTAAAGGAGTTCACGATTATTGTTAGAATCCCCATGATAATTGAACTTGGATGTAAGGATCCGACGGCTTGTAATTATCAACCAAAAGCCCTACTAGAAGATGATTCATGTATTTATGCGGATGAAAAAATCGATTGCGAAGGAAATTGTATTGATGATGAGGATGGAGATGGTGTGTGTGATTCAGATGAAATACCGGGATGCACTTCACTACATGCTTGTAATTACGATTCTAACGCAACAGATGATGACGGGTCATGTGAATATATGAGTTGTATTACTGAAACAGGTAATGAGATTGAAGAGGGAGAGATTGTGGAACTAAATATCCAATGGGATTACAACCGTGCTATTGTTAGAGAAATGGATATTTCTGAGCTGGCGCAATTTTCGACTTATTTACTCTCTAACATGGATGTAAGAGTTTTACTCATATCTCATTGTGACACAAGAGCGACGGCGGGGTTTAACGACGCCCTTTCCCAAAAGAGAGCGTCTGCAGTGAAAGAAAAATTAATTTCTCAAGGTGTAGGAGCAGAACGTATAACATCATTTGGCGCAAGTGAACAGTTTCCATTGAATGAATGCGGAAGTGGGGTAGAGTGTAGCGAGGAAAAGCATCAAGAAAACAGACGCACGACTGCAAAAATCCTAAGAGAAGGAGAAAGTGTGGCCGTTCATAAAGTGCAAGATGGAGAAATGCTTGGATCGATAGCAATTAAGTATGACGTGAGGGTTTTTGATTTAAAAGCTTGGAACGGGATGAAAGACGTGAATTTAAGGGTTGATCAACAGCTCCTTATTTTCCTATCAGAGTGAAAACTCTAAAGTTTTATCTTCGCCACTATGTCAGAATTAACGAGGATAGGAATTTTAGGTAGTGGGAGTTGGGCTACGGCCCTCGCAAAAATGCTTTGTGAAAATGTAGAAGAGCTGAATTGGTGGGTAAGGAATGAGGATACGAGTTATCACATAGAAAAATTTGGGAGGAACCCGAAGTATATCCAAAGTATTCAGTTTCCGACAGACAAACTGAAACTTTCAAATAACATGAGGGATGTAATTGATGCTAGTGATATTATTATCGTTGCGATTCCTTCCATGTATATAGATGAAGCGTTTGAAGATGCGTTTGGAGAAGGCAAGCCAAATGGAATCGAAGAGAAGCTTGTTTTTTCTGCGATTAAGGGCATGATACCGAAGTACAACACTATTCCAGCTAGATATCTTCATAAGAGATTTCAGATTCCATATGACAGGATTGGAATCATTTGCGGGCCCTGTCATGCAGAAGAAGTTGCTCGTGAGCGATTATCGTACTTAACAGTTGCTTGCCCTGAAACAAAATATGCTGAATTATTTGCCCCTCTTTTAAGAACAAGGTATATAAAAGTCAGTACATCAGATGATGTATTTGGAGCAGAACTTGCCGCAGTACTTAAGAACGTATATGCAATAGGAGCAGGGCTTGCACGGGGTTTAGATTATGGTGATAATTTCATTTCTG
>Ga0206678_10002063_pt1 | contig 12950 bp, 7 predicted proteins | sample M180m12015metaG_FD_155453 | JGI IMG/M metagenome (GOLD analysis project Ga0206678, IMG submission 155453) | Ammonia-oxidizing marine archaeal communities from Monterey Bay, California, United States - M1 80m 12015 | ecosystem: Environmental > Aquatic > Marine > Intertidal zone | place: USA... | reverse complement strand
ACGCCAATTTTACAACCGCTTTATGGAGGAGCTGCAGCGCGCCCATTCAAAACACACCACAATACTTTGGATATGGAATTGTACTTAAGAATTGCGAATGAATTGTATTTAAAAAGATTGATTGTTGGCGGTTTTGATGGAGTGTATGAGTTTTCAAAAGATTTCAGAAATGAAGGGATGAGCAGGTTCCATAACCCTGAATTTACACAAATGGAATTATATGTAGCGTATAAAGATTATGCCTGGATGATGGATTTGGTTGAAGAAATGGTTGAAAAAATTGCGATGGATTTACATGGCACTACTGAAGTTAAAGTTGGTGAAAACATGATTAACTTTAAAAGACCATGGAAAAGATATACAATGTATGAGGCTATTGAGCATTTCACAGGAATTAATATTTCTAAGATGGATGAAGTAACAATGTCTGAAACTGCAAAAAAATTAGGAGTTGAAGTAAATCAAAGCATGGGGAGAGGAAAATTAATTGATGAAATATTTGGAGAGAAATGTGAAGGAGAATTGATTCAGCCAACATTTATTACCGATTACCCTGTAGAGATGTCTCCATTAGCTAAAAAACATAGAGAACACGAGGGTCTAGTTGAGCGTTTTGAGGCAATTTGTAATGGAAAAGAAATGTGCAATGCCTTTTCGGAACTTAACGACCCAATTGACCAAAGAGCTAGATTTGAGGAGCAATTAGAATTAGTAAGAAGAGGGGATGATGAGGCAATGCTTTTAGATGAAGATTTTTTAAGAGCAATTGAATATGGCATGCCGCCAACGGCGGGCTTAGGAATAGGAATAGATAGGCTGAGTATGATTATGACAAATTCTAATTCTATTCAAGATGTTCTTTTCTTTCCTCAAATGAAGCCAGAAACAAAAGGAGAGTAAAATATTATAATAAAGAGATTAAGATGCGTAACGCCGATGAATTATTAGAAACCCCAGAGATTAATGGCCAAGAGCTAGAATATCTTTTATCAGAAAGAAAAAATGGTAATATAGATTTTTTACTTATAGACGTAAGAGAGGAGTATGAATATAATCAAAAAAGAATTGTAGGTGTTGACTACTTAATTCCCCTCTCAGATTTTTTTAATAAAGTTCGACAGATTGAAGATTATAAATCAAAGCATATAATTGCAAAATGTAAGCTTGGAGGAAGATCTGCTCAGGCACAAATGCAGTTAAAGCTAATGGGCTTTAAGAGCGTGATTAATTTAGCTGGAGGAATCTCCTATTACAGAGGAGATACAGAGTAATTTATGAAAAAAATAATTTTAGGCTTTGTATTAATAAATTCAACACTTTTTGCGCAAGATTGTAAAACATCAAAAAAAGTTATTGCTAGCTTAAAAGCTGATGTGGTTTTTTTGTCAGACGATAAACTAGAAGGAAGAGAAACAGGAACAATTGGAGAGCAATTAGCTTTTGAATATCTACAAAAAAGATTTAATGAGATTGGCTTAAAAACCAAAGAGCATCAATTTAAATTTAATGACAATGTAAAGATTGATTTTGCGACAAATAATGAGGGCTTGTATCCGATTAGATATTCTGAAAATGGAAGCTTGGAGAATGTTGAGTTGATTGATGCTAAATTTGGAATTCATGCGCCTGAATTAGATTATTCAGATTATAATATTTTAGATGTTAAAGAAAAAATAGCTGTAATAAACACATCTTCACCAGATGGCATTCATCCTCATTCAAAATATTTGAATTATCATGATTTGAAACTTAGAGCGGAAATCGCAAAAGCAAAAGGCGCACTAGCCGTAATTTACCATACGGATGATAAATATGCGGAAACACCTGTAAAAGAATTTAAAAAAATTAATTCTGCAGGAATTCCTGTTTTGTTTTTTGATGATTCTAAAGAAAAATTAACCAATACAATTAGTGTTGAAGTTAAGTTAAGCGAAAGGATTCTTAAGGGAAAAAATTTAATTGCAGAAGTTGATAACGGTAAAGAAAACACTATAATTATTGGCGCTCATTACGATCATTTAGGGTGGGGTGGGGAAGGATCGCTTTATAGAGGGGAGCCAGCAATCCATAATGGCGCTGATGATAATGCAAGTGGCACAGCAGGGATTTTGGAATTGGCCAGAATTTATAGCAAATCAAAATTCGATAATTATAATTACCTTTTTATTGCATTTAGCGGAGAAGAAAAAGGACTTTTGGGTTCAAATGCCTTTGCAAAGAGTGATTTATTGAATCCGGATAAAATCAACTATATGGTAAATATGGATATGATTGGAAGACTGAATGAAGAGGGAAAAATAGCTATTTATGGCACAGGAACTTCTCCAAGATGGGATTCTTTATTAGAAGAAAATAGATGTGAAAACATCACCATCTTCACAACAAAAAGCGGTGTTGGCCCTTCTGACCACACCTCATTTTACTTGCAAGACATTCCAGTTCTTCATTTTTTTACAGGAGCACATGAAGATTATCACAAACCATCTGATGATGCAGACAAAGTAAACTATGAGGGGATAGCAATAGTCCTTACTTATATGCAGAATTTAATAAATGATTTGGATGATGAGAAAAAACTTGTTTTTACAAAAACTAAAAGTGATGAAAATCAAAAGGCCCCAAAATTCTCTGTTACATTGGGAGTTGTTCCAGATTATTTGTATTCAGAAACAGGAATGCGAATTGATGGTGTAAGTGACGGAAAACCGGCTCATAATGCAGGAATGAAAAAAGGAGATATTGTAGTGCAGTTAGGAGATGTAAAGGTTGTAGATATGATGACTTATATGAAAGCATTGGGCCGCTATGTGAAGGGGGATAAGGTAAAAGCAACTGTTATTCGAGATGGAAAAGCTGTTGAATTAGATGTTAGTTTCTAATTTTTATAGAACGTTTTGGCTAAGTTATGTTTCAATAATACAAAAAAACAGTTAACGATTAATTAGTTTATTTGTTTTAGCCTGCCCAATCAGTTTTACTAACTCTTCTTTATTGGCTTGTTTTACATTTTTAACAGAGCCATAATGAGATATCAGTAATTCTACCGTTTTTACCCCTATCCCTTTAATCTTATCTAAGGATGTGGCTAAAGAAGATTTACTTCTTTTGTTTCTGTGGTGTGTGATGCTAAATCGGTGCGCTTCATCTCGTAATTGTTGAATCAACTTTAAACTTTCTGAGCGCTTATCCAAATAAAGAGGCACGCTATCTCCAGGAAAATAAATTTCTTCCAATTTTTTAGCAATTCCAATGATAGCTATTTCCCCCCTCAAATTTAATTTTTCTAAACTTTTTACAGCTGAGCTTAACTGACCTTTTCCCCCATCAATTATTATAAGCTGAGGTAAGGTTTTTTTCTCTTTTAAAAGACGCTTGAATCTTCTGTAGATAATTTCTTCCATGCTTGCAAAATCATCAGGCCCAACTACAGTTTTTATATTAAAATGGCGATAATCTTTTTTACTTGGTCTTGCATTTTTAAACACTACACAAGCAGCAACCGCATTAGTCCCTTGGATATTTGAGTTATCAAAACATTCAATGTTCCTAGGCCTTTCGGCTAGTCGTAAATCTTTTTGTAATTGTTCCAAAATACGCTTATTATCCTGCCGTTCAATATTGTTAATTTTGCGTTTTTTCTTGTCTAGCTGCATGTATTTAGCATTACGCAAACTAAGTTCAAGTAATTTCTTTTTTTCACCAATTTTTGGGATGCTAAGACTTAAATCTTTCCAAATATTTTCTAGAGAATGGGAACAATAAATGTCTTTTGATGTACTGTTGAATCGCTTCCTTATCTCCACAATAGCCAATTCTAATAATTCTTCCTCTGTTTCTTCTAATTTCTTTTTAAACTCCATAGTGTGAGCTTGAATTATTGCGCCCGAACTAATTTTCAGATAATTTACAAAAGCAGAATCATCATCAGAAACTATGCTAAAAACATCTACATTATTGATTTTAGGGCTTACAATAGTGGACTTTGCTTGATAGTTATTTAATAGGGAAATTTTATCTTTTATTGATTGAGCTTTTTCAAATTCCATTTCATCTGAAAATTTTAGCATTGATTCTTTTAAATGTGCAATGACAGATTTAATATCTCCTTTAATTATTTGTTTTATATGCTTTAGCCCAATTTGGTAATTTTCATTTTCTTGCTTCCCAACACAAGGCCCAAGGCAATTGCCGATATGATATTCTAGGCAGATTTTAAATTTTTTGGATTTGATATTTTTTTCTGACAGCTTGTGATTGCAAGTTCTTAAGGGGTATAACTGATGAAAAAAATCTAAAAGTGTTTTTACTAGGCTTACAGAAATGTATGGGCCAAAATATTCTGAACCATCTTTTACAACATTTCTTGTTTGAAAAACTCTAGGAAATGGTTCGTTTTTGATGCAAATCCAAGGGTAAGTTTTGCTGTCTTTTAACATTACATTGTACTTTGGCTGATGCTTTTTAATAAGATTATTTTCTAAAAGTAACGCGTCCATTTCAGTTGCTACAACCAGATATTTTATATTATGAATTTTACTTACAAGTACTTTTGTTTTACCGCCTTCTTGTTTTTTAGTAAAATAAGAAGACACACGCCTCTTAAGATTTTTTGCCTTTCCAATATAAAGTAATTTTTCTTTTTTATCGTAATACTGATAAACTCCAGTTTTATTAGGGAGCGTTTTGATGAGGCTGTCTATATGAGTTGGAATTATCATTATTTAGCAAGAATCACATTTTTTTGAGTTGTTCTGCATTGCCACTTTGAGAATACAGACCTAGACTATCTGAAAATTGTGCAAAAGCTAGCAGATAATAGCTAAAAAAGATAAAAGTTAAAAAGAGTTTCTTCATAGCGTGTAAATATACTATTTTTGGTCTGTAATAATAAATTATGAAATTAGCAATTGTAGGAGCAACAGGAATGGTTGGAAGAGAAATATTAGAGATTCTTTCAGAGAGAAATTTTAATATAACAAAACTTATTCTTGTCGCTTCAGAAAAATCGTGTGGCAAAAAAATGTTATATAACGGTAAAGCACATGAAATTATCCCCATAGAGGGACTGCTAAATAAAGATGTTGATTTAGCTCTCTTTTCTGCAGGAGGAGAAATTTCAAGTATTTGGGCTCCAAAACTTACAGAGAAAGGATGCAAGGTGATTGACAATTCTTCTTTTTGGAGAATGAATAGTGGATGTAAATTAATTATTCCAGAAATTAATGGAAAGAAACTATTAGCTGAAGATATGATAATTGCAAATCCGAATTGCTCTACTATTCAATTGTTGATGGTTCTTGCACCACTTCATAAGAATTTTTGCGTGAAAAGAGTTATTATATCGACATATCAATCAATTACAGGAACAGGTAAGAAAGCTGTTGAACAATTAGAAAATGAAGAGAATGGGAAAGATGCTAAAATGGCATATCCCCATCAAATTTATCAAAATGCCCTGCCTCATTGCGATGATTTTACTGAGAATGGATACACAAAAGAGGAAATGAAGCTGACTAATGAGACTAAGAAAATTTTGGATAAAAGTATTGATGTAGTAGCAACGGCTGTAAGGGTTCCTGTTGTTGGTGGACATTCAGAAAGTGTAAATATTACATTTGAAAATGATTTTGAGATAGATGAAATTAGAAATGTATTAAATCAGATGCCAGGAGTGAAGGTGATTGATAATCCTAAAAAAAACGCATACCCTATGCCAATAAATTCACATCAAAAAGATGATGTTTTTGTTGGGAGAATAAGAAGAGATTTCACTAAAGAGAAGACTTTAAACCTATGGATAGTTGCTGATAATTTACGAAAAGGAGCAGCTACAAATACAGTGCAAATTGCAGAATATCTAATAAATAATAATTTAGTATAGTTATTAGCTAAACTCTTTTCTGTAAAATAATAGTATCATAAATATTCCTATAGAAATTCCCGCGTCAGCAAGATTAAAAACAGGTCTAAAAAAGATAAAATGTTCTCCACCCCAAAATGGCAACCACTCTGGGAAATGACTATTGATTAAAGGGAAATATAGCATATCAACAACCTTCCCGTGAAGCAATGGGGCATAACCTCCATTATCAGGTAAAAAAGTAGCAACAGAATTATAACTTTCATTAAAAATAAGCCCATAAAAAGCACTATCGATAATATTACCGATAGCACCTCCAATGATTAGTCCCAATGCGACCAATGCTCCTTTTGGAGTTGAGGGCTGAACAATAGATTTCATATAAAAAACTCCTATAGTAACTACAATTATTCTAAAAAGAGTCAAAACGGCCTTGCCTATAAAGCCGCCAAATTCCATGCCAAAAGCCATGCCGTTATTTTCAGTGAAATGAATGATAAACCAATCAAAAATGTGAAATTCTTGACCTAAAAACATATTGGTTTTTATCCAAAGTTTAATAATTTGATCAACCAATAACAATAAAAATGCTGTAAGAAATATTTTTTTCAAAATTACTACTGGGCCTTTTTAGCTTCGATACTTAAAGTTGCATGAGGCACAAGTTTTAATCTTTCTTTAGAAATTAGTTTCCCTGTGGCCCTGCAGATTCCATAAGTTTTGTTTTCAATCCTAATTAAAGCATTATTAAGATTTCGGATAAATTTTGCTTGCCTTTCAGCTAATTTAATATTTTCTTCTTTTGAAAGAGTTGTTGATCCTTCTTCAAAAGCTTTAAAGGATGGAGAAGTATCTTCAGTCCCGTTATCAGAGTCATTAGCTGTAGCCGCTCTAAGTATTTTTAAATCCTCTTGAGCACTATCAATTTTAGCAAGAATGAGTTGTTTAAATTCTTGTAATTCTGATTTTGAATATGCTGTTTTTTCTGCCATAATGTTATTTTTTTACTAAAGAAACATTAACTGAAATTCCATCAATTAATTCTATTGTAGTACACTTAGCCATAATGGCTTCTTCATAATTTAATTGTACCGCTAAAGTTTCCTCACAAATATAAGTGAAATTATTTTTAATTGCATTTGTTATCGATGGATTTTTTTCAACTATAATTTGTACTTTATCAGTAACATTAAGACCATTGTTTTTTCTTAGAGCCTGAATTCTATTTACAAATTCTCTTGCTAATCCTTCTTCTTTTAATAATTTAGTTAAAGTGATGTCTAAAGCAACTGTTACTCCATTATTAGTAGCAACACTAAACCCAGGTATATCAGAAGAACTAATCTCAACATCAGATAATCCAATTGTGATATTTTCGGATATTTGATATTTTCCAGCGCGCTCTATTTCTCTTATGTCATCATTAGTGAATTTGGAAATTGCTCCAGAAATAAGCTTCATATCCTTTCCGTATTTAGGTCCTAAAGTTTTAAAATGAGGCCTAATATCTTTTTTCAATACTACAGCGCCTTCTCCTAAGCATTCAATTTCTTTAACATTTATTTCTCTTTGAATAATCTCAGTAATACCTTCAACATCTTCTTTCATTTTTTCATCTAAAATAGGAATCATGATTTTCTGAAGCGGTTGCCTTACTCTTATTTTTTCTTTTTTCCTTAAAGATAAAGCCAATGAAGTAATGTTTTGTGCTAGCCCCATTTTTCTTTCTAGATGCGTATTAATTATAGAGGCATTTACTTTTGGGAAGTCAGATAAATGAACTGATTGTACGCGATGTCTTTTGCTAATATTATTTAAGTCTTGGAAAAGATTGTCCATGAAAAAAGGAGCAATAGGAGCAGCTATTATTGCAATAGTCTCTAAGCATTCGTATAGCGTCTGGTATGCAGCTGTTTTTTCTGAGTTGTTTTCTCCTTTCCAAAAACGCCTTCTGCTTAACCTTACATACCAATTACTCAATTTATTGATTGTAAAATCCTGTATTAATCTAGCAGCTTTTGTTGGTTCATAGAGCTCATAATTATCTTCAGCCTTTTTAATGAGTGAGTTTAATTCAGACAAAACCCACCTATCTAACTCATCTCTTTCAGGAATAGGAATGGTTTTTTCAGAGTAATTAAACTTATCAATATTTGCATATAGAGCAAAGAAGGAATAAGTGTTATAAAGGGTCCCAAAGAATTTTCTTTGCACCTCAACTATCCCATTCTCATCAAACTTTAAGTTATCCCAAGGCTGAGCGTTTGATATCATATACCATCTTGTAGCATCAGCACCATACTGTTCAATTGTTGAAAAAGGATCTACAGCATTCCCTAGCCTTTTTGACATTTTGTTCCCAGATTTATCTAGAACAAGTCCATTTGAAATAACATTTTTATAAGCAACTGAATCAAAAAGCATAGTTGAAATAGCATGAAGCGTGAAGAACCATCCTCTTGTTTGATCTACTCCTTCAGCAATAAAATCTGCAGGATAGTTTTGATCAAAAATTTCTTTGTTCTCGAAAGGATAATGTAATTGAGCGTAAGGCATTGAACCTGAATCAAACCAAACATCAATTAAATCAGCCTCTCTTTTCATTTTTTTTCCTGATGATGAAACAAGGATAATACTATCAACATATGGTTTATGCATGTCTAAGGCATTATAGTTTTCATCAGAAAAATTTCCTACTTTAAAATCAGCTAAAAGATTAAGGTCCATAAATCCAGCACTTACTGATTTATCTAGTTCTTTTTTTAATTGCTCTAATGAACCAATGCAAATTTCTTCATTTCCGTCTTCAGTTCTCCATATTGGAATGGGGATTCCCCAAAAACGAGAGCGAGATAAATTCCAGTCTACTAAATTTTCCAGCCACTTGCCAAAACGGCCCTCTCCAGTTGACTTTGGGGCCCAATTAATAGTATTATTTAGCTCAATCATACGCTCTTTATAATTGGTAGTTTTCACAAACCAACTATCTAAAGGATAATACAAAATTGGTTTGTCAGTCCTCCAACAATGAGGATATGAATGCTCGTATTTTTCAGACTTAAAACATAAATTTTCTTCTTTTAATTTAATTACAATTTGAATATCAACTGAAAGTTTTGGCTTTTTTTCTTCCTCAGTATAATATTCATCTTTTACATACATTCCTGCGAAATCAGTAACAGCATCTATAAACTTTCCTTGTTTATTTACAAGTGTTAAGCTTCCAATTCCATTTTGCTTACAAACCCTATTGTCATCAGCCCCAAAACTAGGAGCCATATGAACAATTCCTGTTCCGTCTTCAGTTGTAACAAAATCACCTAAAATCACTTTGAAAGCATCCCCATTTTCAGGCTGAGTATATGGTAAAAGCTGCTCATATCTCAGGTTTTCTAATTCAGACCCTTTAAATTCTGAAATTATTTTGAAAGGCAGATTCTTTTTGCCAATCTCATAATCATCAAAAGAATCTTTCTCATTATCAGGATTAAAATATTTTGAAGCTAAAATTTTTGCAATTACTACAGAAATTTTCTTCCCAGTGTATTGATTTAAAGTTTCAACTAGTAAATAGTCAATTTTTTTGCCAACAGCAAGAGCTGTATTTGATGGCAAAGTCCATGGTGTAGTTGTCCATGCTAAGAAGTAAAGATCATTTTTTGTTTTTTTAAACAAAAATTTTGAAACGCTATTTTGTTTGACTTTAAATTGAGCAACAGCTGAGGTGTCCTTTACATCACGATAACAACCAGGTTGATTTAATTCATGCGTGCTTAATCCAGTTCCTGCTTTTGGTGAAAAAGGCTGAATTGTATGCCCTTTATAAAGCAATCCTTTTTGGTGCATTTGAGAAAGCAACCACCAAACACTTTCAATATATTTGCTATCATAAGTCAGATATGGGCTTTGCATATCTACCCAATAGCCCATTTCTTCAGTAATATTTTCCCACTTACCTTTATACTTCATTACATTAGTTCGGCAAGCTTTATTATAATCTTCAATAGAAATCTTACTTCCAATATCTTCTTTAGTAATGCCTAATTCTTTTTCCACTCCTAGTTCAACAGGCAGTCCATGAGTATCCCAACCAGCCTTTCTGTTAACTTGAAACCCTTTGAGTGTTTTGTACCTGCAAAAGAGATCTTTTATTGTGCGTGCAATAACATGATGAATCCCAGGCATCCCGTTTGCTGATGGAGGTCCCTCATAAAAAGTGAAGGTTGAATTTCCCTTTCTTCTAATAATACTTTGATTAAAAACATTAGTTTCCCTCCAAACCTCTAAAATATCTTTATGTATTTGAGATAAACTTAAACTACTATATTCTTTGAACCCACTCATTTTTTGCTAAATATATTGAGTGCAAATATAGTTTTTGAAATTAAGATAAGCAATTTCAAAAGAAGAATAAAAAAGGAATATAGCTGTCTTTATCGAACCAAAATTAATTCAGATATTTCCTGATGTTTCCATCCTTCAAAATCTTGATAATATATTTGATAAATATACGTACTCATTGGCAAGTCTTTTCCTGTTTCTTGATGAACCCCATCCCATCCATTATTGCAATCTAAATCATGAATATTATTAGTTGAATAGACTAGATTACTATATTTATCATAGATATTGAAATTAAATGTAGCCTCTCTTATTCCGTTATAAGCAATACAAAATCTGTCATTCACTCCATCCTTATCAGGAGTAAATGAATTAGGGATATACATCCAGTAATCATCAGTAATAGTAATTAATTTCTTTGTTGTATCGGAGCACCCAACATCATCTTCTACAATTAAATTTATTTCATATAATGCAACAGAGTCATGATAAGTATGGTAGGTGTTTTGAGAATAATCATTTGGAGAATTATCACCAAAATCCCAAGACCAACTAACAATATTTCCAATAGACTTATCAATCAATTGAGCTGTAGTAAACAAGATACTCATACTCTCAGGGTGCGCTTGAAATTGTGCAATAGGCGAATTGAGAACAGTTACTAATGCCTGCCCACTTACCAGTCCAAACTCATTTGCATCGCTATATGAAATTAAAGAATAATTCCCATTCTCTTTTGTCTCAATAATATGCGGATTTACAGTAGTAGTTATCGGTAGTTGAGGGACTCCATTTTCTGAATATACAAATGTAAATGGTGGCGTGCCATTAAAATCAAATGTTATAGCTGCCTCATCTCCATTATCACAGATAGTATCGTTCCCTGAGATAAATGCTATTACTGTAGAAAGAGTCAGCGTTAAAGTGTCACTATAAATACCATAAAATGAATTATTTGCGGAACTTCCATTAAGCAAAGTATTGTAATTAGAACTCCAAACTCCTGAGCTATAGCTGGGGTCAATGGTTGGAGTTAGAGTGTTTAAGTCATCTCTAAATACAGTTTCAGGATAAGGAAAAAAAGAGACAATAGTCCCATTAATATTAATTGATGTTGTAGTCCCTGTTGGATTTATATTATAAACTATAGTAGGCTTTTCATACAAATGAAGCCTAATAGTATCAGCATATGCTACATTAAAGGTTATATTTTCAGTAAGAGATGATGGAGACAAGAAATTACTATCAGAACTCCAAGAATCAAAACCATATGATGGATCAATAGTTGGAGTTAAAGGAATGTTTTCTCCAACTAAAAATGATGCCGCATAAGGAAAGGCAGGGGCATTGACAATTGTTCCGTTTATATCAATAGATGTTGTAGTCCCTAATGGAGATATGTCAAATACAATATCTCTACTTTCCCCAAAATAAGCCTTAACAACAACATCCCCTTGTAAATCCAACACAAGAGTATCAACATTAGGATCATAAATATAAGGAGTTGATGGAATTACTTCCCAGTGATCAAAAGTACCGCTCACTACCTCAAAAGGCAGAGCAATCCCTCCAAACCTTTGATCAGAAAAAGGAGTATTTAAATTGTTAATAATATTGCTATTACTCATTTCTACCTCTCCAACTCCTATTATTTCAACAGTCACATCAAATATTCCAGTAATTGCCGTATCGCAATCAACAAAACCAGAATTCATACTGTCACATCTTGCTAAGATAAAATTTCTTAAATCCGTTACATTATTTTGCCAACCAGCATATGTGCCTCCCCAAGTTGATATTTGTCTTGGCATTTCAGGATCAATTACAGCAACCATACTATCTAATATATGCACCATAAAATCACAAGAAAGAGGTCCATTTGCCAAATCTTGCCATCTGTTAATATAATCATCATGAAATTCCTGATTGGTAAGCATTTCATTCCAAATTGATACATGACCTTGTGAATTTGTAGATCCGTTATCTAAAGTACTTGGATCACAAGGGGATGCATCAGGATCGGAGCTTGGTATTCCTGTATAGTTTGTTCCATGATCAAATGTATTATCCATATCCCAAAGCGTATACCTCCATTTTTTTTTGTCTCCATTCGGATCCATTCCTCTCCACCAGGCCGTGTTCCAGTTTAACCAGTCTTGACAAACTACATATGCATTTAAAAGAAAATAATCAATTAAGCTGCCCATGTTGTATTCACTTTTTGCCTGAATATAATTTGCTTGAATAGTCATTGGGTTTGATGTAACAAAATTTACAAAATTATTCCAATCTGGCTGTGCATTAGGGGCCCCATATTCGGTCCAAGTCCCCCCCCAAGTTTTTAAATATTGCAAGTTGTTTTTATCTTGATCATAATAATAATCTGTAAAATCATGATCATCAACTTTCTCCCTCATTTCATATACTCCCCAATAAGCACCATTCAAATATAGAATACATGAAGTAGTTGACCTTTCATCCATTCTTAAGTCAGCTAACTGAGATAAATGATGAACATAGGCATCTCTAATATGAGCACCAGAACCTCCATAAGAAAAAGGGTAATTATCATTTGCAGCAGCTTTTACAATAACTCTTTGGAATTTATCACGATCCTTAGTCATAAAAACTTTATCTTGTAAAGCATAATTATATCCAAACTGATCTCTCATAACATAATCAAAACCCCTTTGGTCGTAAGCCCAAGAATCATTTCCATGCTTATTAAATTCTCCAGTTCCTTTATCAA
>Ga0206678_10002059_pt1 | contig 12963 bp, 12 predicted proteins | sample M180m12015metaG_FD_155453 | JGI IMG/M metagenome (GOLD analysis project Ga0206678, IMG submission 155453) | Ammonia-oxidizing marine archaeal communities from Monterey Bay, California, United States - M1 80m 12015 | ecosystem: Environmental > Aquatic > Marine > Intertidal zone | place: USA... | reverse complement strand
AATTCTTTCTAAACCGTAGGTTATTTCCACTGAAACAGGTTTACATTCAAAACCAGCCATTTGTTGAAAATATGTAAATTGAGTAATTTCCATACCATCACACCAAACTTCCCAACCAAGTCCAGCAGCACCTAAAGTTGGACTTTCCCAATCATCTTCAACAAATCTAATATCGTGATTTTTATGATCAATACCAACTACTGATAAACTGTTTAAAAAAAGTTTTTTTATATTTGATGGAGAAGGTTTTATTATAACTTGAAATTGATAATAGTGTTGAAGCCTATTTGGATTATCTCCATATCTCCCATCAGTTGGTCTTCTTGAAGGCTGCACATAAGCTGCTTTCCATGGTTTAGGTCCAAGGGATCTTAAGGTAGTCGCAGGATGAAATGTTCCGGCTCCAACTTCCATGTCGTAAGGTTGTAAAATTATACAACCATGCTTACTCCAAAACTTTTGTAAATTTAAAATTGTATCTTGAAAGGATTGAAAAATAATTTTATTTTTTTTTATCTTTTTTATTTTTTTTGGCATTTATAAACCAAATTTTTGCCATAAGGCTCTTTCTTCTATAACACTTACAATATTATCAATTTGATTATCTATAGAAGATGATAGTTTTTTTGCTATAAAACTTTTTTGCTTTTCTAGTTTTTTAATAACTATGTCTTCTCCAAATTTCTCTCTTAAAATTTGCTCTGCATTTCCAATACCATCTATTAATCCTAACTTAATTGATGCAGAACCAGACCAAAATTCTCCAGTAAAAGTATTATTTTTTTCTGGATCTTTAAGTTTTGCACCCCTACTTTTTTTAACAACTTCAATAAAATCTGAATGTAATTCTAGTTGTAGTTTTTTTATTCTTTCAATATCTTCTTCTTTTTCTTCCTTAAAGGGATCTAAGGTACTTTTATTTTTTCCAGCAGTATAAACTCTTCTTTCAACACCAATTTTTTTGATAGCATCTTGAAAACCAAATGAAGCTGAAATAACTCCAATTGAGCCTACTATAGAACTTGAATTTGCATAGATTTCATCTCCTGCACAAGCTATTAAGTATCCACCAGATGCAGCAACATCTTCAGCAAAAACTATAACTTTTTTTTTATTTTTTTTAGCTAACTGCCTTATGTAATCATAAATTAAATGAGATTGAACAGGAGAGCCACCTGGAGAATTAATTGATATTGCTATACTTTTTGCCTTTTTGAATGAAAAAGCTTTTTTTATAATTTCTTGTTGACCTGAAAAATCAATACCTTGTTTAAATCTACCGCCAGATCCAATAACACCTGTGAGCCTTATATGTGGAATAATTTTTTTTTTTTTAAAAAAAGAGAACATAAATAATGCTTACCGAATTTTTGATTTAATATAAAGTCTCCTTATAGTTGAAGTTTAGGGTGCGTCAATTGATAAGTATTATATTGCGTTAATTCTACTAAGATTATTTCATGGGTACGGTTGTTCAGTTAAAAAATCAAATAAATAATTCATATTCAGAACTCAAAAATTCAGTTGATGAAAAATTAGCATTGGTTGAAGAAAAAATTAAATTAAAATTATCTAGCAAAGTTGGTCTCGTTGATGAAATGACAAGCTATCACCTAAAAACTGGTGGAAAAAGACTAAGAACACTTCTTACATTGGGCACAGCTAAAATTTGCGGATATTCTAAAGGAAGCAGAGATGTAAATTTAGCAGCTTGTGTCGAGTTGATACATGCAGCTACACTTATGCACGACGATGTAATCGACAATAGCGAGATTAGAAGAGGAAAAAAAACTATAAATAGTATTTGGGGAAATCAATCGTCAATTTTAGTAGGTGACTATTTATTAAGTAGATGCTTTGAAATGATGGTTGAAGATGGAAACTTAGAAATATTAAAGCTTCTTTCTTCTACATCTGCTGAAATTTCACAAGGTGAAGTTTTACAATTACAACATAAAGGTGAAATAGATATGCTTGAAGAAACATATTTAAAAATAATTTCTGCTAAAACAGCTTCACTTTTTGCTGCAGCAACAAAAGTTGGATCTATTTTAGCTAATAAAGAAAATAAAGTTAAGGAAGCTTTAGAATTTTATGGAAAGAATCTTGGACTTACTTTTCAAATAGCTGATGATACGTTAGATTATAACTCTGAAATTAAATTTTTTGGAAAAAAAATAGGAAATGACTTTTATGAGGGAAAAGTCACTTTGCCAATTATCCTTCTTTATCAAAAAGCCAACAATAATGAAAAAGTTAAATTAAAAAAATTATTTGAAAAAAATAAAAGAGATGAAGAAGATTTAAAAAAAGTTTTATTAATGATTAAAAATTATAATATAGTTTCTGCTTGTTATACAAAAGCTGAATATTTTATTAATCTTGCTTCTAATTCTTTAAGTATTTTCGAGGATACAAAAGAAAAAGAAATTCTAAAAAATTTGACTTCTTTTAGCCTAGAAAGATCTTACTAAGGACTTAAAAGTTTTTTTTCCCAGTTATTATTTTCTATTTTACTATAAAGCAATCTTTCATGTATTCTGTCTTTAACATCTAACCAGAACTCAATTTCATTTGGAGTTAGATTCCATCCTGACCAATATTTAGGTCTTGGTATATCTTTATCGTATGGATATTTTTTTTTAAATTCTTCAATAGAATTTAATAATTCATCCCTTGATTTTAAAACACTACTTTGATTTGATGCCCATGCTCCTATTTTGCTTAGATAAGATCTACTATTGTAATAATTGTTAGCATCCTTGTCAGTAACTTTTGATAATTCTCCAGTTATTCTTACTTGTCTTAATAATGATTTCCAATGAAAACACATTGATGCATTTGGGTTAGATTTTAACTCATTACTTTTTTGACTATTCAGATTTGTATAAAAAACAAATCCATCATTATTAAAATCTTTAAGTAAAACCATTCTTACAGATGGAATTCCAGTTTTACTCGCCGTTGCTAAAGCTAAAGCATTTGGATCATTAATTTCATTTTTTTTTGCTTCTTTAAACCATTCTCCAAACAAATCTATTGGATTATCCAAATCCTTGAAGCATAAATCAATACCTAGTGAGTTTTTTTGATTCATAATTTCAACAAAATAACTTATATAATATATTTAATGTCATTTAATACTTTTGGAAAGATATTTCGTTTCACTACTTGGGGTGAGTCTCATGGGCCTGCTATTGGGTGCGTAGTTGATGGTTGTCCACCTTTAATTCAACTAAAAGAACAAGATATTCAAAAAGAATTAAATAAAAGAAAACCTGGACGATCTAAATTTACAACTCAAAGAAAAGAAAGTGATAAAGTACAAATTCTCTCAGGAGTTTTTGAAGGTAAAACAACAGGCACTCCTATATCACTGATAATTTATAATGAGGATATGAGATCAAAAGATTATAAAGATATCAAAGATAAGTTTAGACCTGGTCATGCTGATTTTACTTATTTTAAAAAATATGGAATTAGAGATTATAGAGGTGGTGGAAGATCTTCTGCCAGAGAAACGGCAGCAAGAGTCGCGGCTGGAGCTATTGCTAGAAAAGTTTTAGAAAAAAAATTAGGCAAAAAATTTAAAATTTCTGGAGCTGTTACACAGCTTGGTATCCTTGGTTGTGACACAACAAAATGGGATAATAAAATAATTTATAAAAATCCATTTTTTTGTCCAGATAAATCAATGTTAAAGTTGTGGGAAAAATATTTATTAAGCATAAGAAAAGCAGGTTCTTCTTGTGGTGCAATAATTGAGTTAAGAGCCAATGGTATACCAGCAGGTTTAGGTGCTCCAATATATTCAAAATTAGACTCGGATATTGCCTCAGCCATGATGAGCATTAATGCAGTTAAAGGTGTAAATATTGGTTCTGGGATGAATTCTGCACAATTATCTGGTGAAGAAAATTCAGATGAAATTTCACAAAACAAAAATAAATTAAAATTTAACTCAAACAATGCAGGTGGAATACTAGGTGGTATTTCTTCAGGGCAAGAAATAATTGTATCATTTGCTGTGAAACCTACATCTTCGATTTTAAAAAGTAGAAAAACAATTAATAAATTTGGAAAAAATACAACTATATCTGTAAAAGGTAGACACGATCCTTGTGTGGGTATAAGAGCAGTACCCGTTGGTGAGGCTATGTTTTCATGTGTTTTATTAGATCATTATCTAATGAATAAAGCTCAGTGTAATTGATTTTACTTATTTTTGTTTTTGTAAAATAATATTTGAATTTAATAGATCTAAAACTTTTTCTTCTATTGAACTAGAATCCAAGTTAGCAACTTTATACATATTATCAGGTGTATCTTGATCAATAAAAATATCTGGCAGTGTCATTGATCTAAATTTCAGATTACCATCCATTAAACCTCTTTTTGTTAAAAGATCGACTACATGGGAACCAAAACCTCCTATAGATCCTTCTTCAATAGTCATAATTGCTTCATGTGTAGTTGCAAGTTGCCAAATTAAATTTTCATCTAAAGGTTTTGCAAATCTCGCGTCTATTACTGTTATATTAACTCCTTTTTTTTTTAAGTTTTCTGCTGCTTTTAAAGTTTCTTTTAATCTTGCACCAAAACATAAAATAGCTAATTTTTTTCCCTCTTGAATAATTTTAGATTTTCCGATCTCTATCTTTTCATTAATAGAAGGTAAAGTAGATCCAAATCCAGCACCTCTTGGATATCTAAATGCACAAGGTCTATCATTAATTTCTGTTGAAGTATTAATCATTCTTACAAGCTCTGCTTCATCACTTGCGGCCATCACAATAAAATTTGGTAATGTTGATAAATATGTTGTATCAAAACTTCCAGCATGAGTAGGTCCATCAGCGCCGACTAGCCCAGCTCTATCTATTGCAAATCTTACTGGTAGGCTTTGAATTGCTACATCATGAACAACTTGATCGTATGCTCTTTGTAAAAATGTAGAATAAATTGCTGCATAAGGTTTGTAATTTTCTGTGGCTAAGCCAGCCGCAAATGTTACTGCGTGCTGTTCTGCGATTCCAACATCAAAAGTTCTATCTGGAAATTCTTTACGAAAAATATCCAGACCTGTTCCATCTGGCATTGCTGCTGTTATAGCAACTATTTTGCTATCTTTTTTGGCATGTTGAACCAACGTATTAGCAAATACTTTAGTATATGACGGTAATTTGTTAGTACTTTTAACCTGCTCCCCGGTCTTAACATTAAACTTCGATACTCCATGATAATTATCTTTTGCTTCTTCTGCAAATAAATAGCCTTTACCTTTTTTTGTCTTAATGTGAATTAAAATCGGACCCTCATGTTTTGAGTCTCTTGCATTTTTTAAAATTGGAATTAAAGAATTTAAATCATGTCCATCTATTGGACCAATATAGTAAAATCCAAGAGAACTAAATAAAGTTCCACCAGTTACAGCGGATCTAAGCAAATCTTCAGCTTTACCTGCTTTTGCACTAAATCTTTTTGAAAATGCTGATGTGATAAGTTTAATAGTCTCTCTCAAACTAAAATAAATCTTGCCTGAAAAAATTTTAGCCAAATAAGTGCTCATTGCTCCAACAGGCCTCGCAATAGACATGTCATTATCATTTAAAATAACAATCATTTTAGTCTTTGAAGCTCCAGCATTATTCATTGCCTCATAAGCCATCCCTGCGCTAATAGCTCCATCACCAATAACTGTTACTACATTGTCTGTTTTATTTGAAAGTTTATTTGCTTCAGCTATACCTAAAGCTGAAGATATTGAAGTTGAACTATGAGCAGCACCGAATGGATCATATTCACTTTCAAGTCTTTTTGTAAAACCAGAAAGACCACCACTTTGTCTTAATGTTCTAATTTTATCTTTTCTTCCTGTTAAAATCTTATGAGGATAACTTTGATGACCAACATCCCATATTAATTTGTCATTAGGTGTATTAAAAATATAATGAAGAGCAACACTTAACTCAACAACCCCAAGACTTGCTCCTAAATGTCCTCCAGTAACTGATACTGCATCAATTATTTCCTTTCTTATTTCTTCAGCTACTTTTTGTAATTTTGACTCAGGAATTTTTTTTAAATCTGATGGAAAATTTATTCTATCTAAAAATTCGTATTCTTTTTTCATTTATTTCTATTCAAAATATAATCTAGAGTTTCAGCTAAATTTTTCGATTTTGAGCCATATCTTTTTAATTTATTATTTATTTTAAAAATTAATTTGTTGGCATATTTAATAGTATTTTTATGTCCTAGTAAACTAATTAGAGTTGCTTTGCCCTTTTTTTTATCTTTTCCAGTTTTTTTTCCTGCTGCCGATAAACTTCCCTTATAATCAATTAAATCATCTGCAATTTGGAATAATAACCCAATATCTGTTCCTATATTTTCAAATTTCTTAATTTCTTTTTTGCTTTTTTTTCTTAAAATTAAAGGTGCTACACAACAAAAACTAAAAAGTTTTCCAGTTTTCTTTATTTCCATTTCAACAATTTTTTTTTTAGAAACTTTTTTATATTCAAAACTTAAATCTAAATATTGTCCACCAGCTATACCAAGATGACCAGAACTTTTTGAAATTTTATTAATTAGATCAATTTTAACTTTTTCAGAAATATTTAAACTTTTGTGGCTCAAAATCTCAAACGCCATTGTTAAAAGAGAATTACCAGCTAGAACAGCGGTAGACTCTCCAAATTTAATATGAGTTGATGGCTTTCCTCTTCTAATCTTGTCATCATCCATGCAAGGTAAATCATCGTGTATTAAAGAGTATGCGTGTATACATTCAACTGCAGAACCTATAATAATTAATGACTTATAGTTTAATTTAAACAATGATCCAATATCAATCAAAATTTTTGATCTAATTTTTTTACCTCTAGAAAATAAACCATATTGCATAGAGGTGATTAGTTCTGTTTTTTTTTGTTTTTTTATAAATCTTTTTAAAAATGTATTTGTATCTTTGGCAATTTTATTTAATCTATTTTGCATTTCTTTTTGAAGTAATTTTTAATATTTTTTCTTTTGTTTTTTCATTAATATTTTTAATACCTTTTTGAAATTTTTTTTCGATAATATTATTAAGTTTTAATAAATTTTGATAATTTTCTATAGAATTTTCTAGATCCTTTTGACTTTCTAAATCTTCAATCATCTTATTGGCTTCTTTGGTTAATTCCTCAAGAGATAAAGAATTATAATCATTTGGTAAATTTTTATCTTTCATATAATACTCTCAGATAATACATGAAAATTAATCTTTCAAATATTAAAAAAGCTAAAAAACTACTTAATAAGAATGAGTGTGTGGCTATACCGACTGAAACTGTTTATGGATTGGCTGGTAATGCTTACTCTGATCTAGCATGTAAAAAAATATATAAATTAAAAAAAAGACCAAAAAACAATCCTCTTATAGTTCACTATTATAATGCTCAGGATCTAAAAAAAGATTGTAATTTTAATAGTAATTTTTTTAAATTATATAAAAAATTTTGTCCTGGACCAATTACATTTGTTTTAAATTTAAATAAAAATTCCCAAATTTCTAAAATTGTAACTAATAAAAAGAACACTATAGCTGTTAGATTCCCTAAACATCCAGTAGCAAGAAATTTATTAAAAAATCTTAAATTTCCTCTAGCTGCCCCTAGTGCTAATTTATCTTCAAAAGTAAGTGCTGTAAGGTCTGCTGATGTTAAAGAAGATTTTGGAAAAAAAATTAAATTTGTGCTTGAAGGTGGAAAGTCATCAATTGGACTTGAATCAACAATAATTGACCTTAGAAATAAACCAAAAATATTAAGATTGGGTGGTATGGAAATTTCAATTATTCGAAAAGTTTTAAATAAAAAAATAACAATAGATAATAACCCTTCAAAAATTTCTACTCCTGGTCAATTAAAACTTCACTATTCACCAGGTATCCCGTTAAGATTAAATGTTAAAAAGATTAAAGATAATGAAGCCTATCTATTAATTAAAAAAATAAAAAAAACTAAACCAAATTATTATTTTTTATCCAAAAAAGGTGATTTAAAAGAAGCAGCAAAAAATTTATATAGTACCTTAAGAAAAATAAAAAAAAATAAATATAAATCTATAGCGGTTGCAAAAATTCCTAATAAAGGATTGGGCAAAACTATTAATGACAGATTAATAAGAGCATCAAAATTATAATGCAAATATCAATAGAAGTAATTGAATTATCAAAAATTTATAATAATATGGTGCGCCTGCTAGGAGTCGAACCCAGAACCTCCTGATCCGAAGTCAGGCGCTCTATCCAGTTGAGCTACAAGCGCATATAATATTAATATAACATTTTATGGAAAAAAAAATAAATTTGATTGTAAAAGAAAATGATAAAAACCTTCGTGTTGATGTTTTTGTCAATAAAAAGGCGAATGACCTCAGTAGAACTAGAGTCAAAAATTTAATTTTAGATAAAAGATTAAAGCTAAATAATAAAATTACAATTGATCCTTCAAAAAAAATTTCTAATGGTGATATTATAAATTTAACAATACCTGAACCAAAAAAAACTTCTCTTAAACCGTATAAATATAAATTAGATATTATTTATGAAGATAATGATTTGATTATTTTAAATAAACCAGCTGGAATTGTGATGCACCCAGGTGCAGGAAATTATGACAATACAATTGTTAATGCATTAATAAACTATAAAAAAAACTCTCTATCAAGTATCGGAGATGAACTCAGACCCGGGATAGTTCACAGGATTGATAAAAATACATCTGGTCTAGTTGTAATTGCAAAAAATAACCAAGCTCATGAACATCTATCAATTCAATTCAGCAAACATTCAATTACAAGAGTATATCAATTACTTATCTGGGGCAAAGTTAGGCCTTCGAAAGGAAAGATTGAAACTTTTATTACTAGAAGTTCCAAAAATAGACAGTTGATGGAGGTTAGTAATACAAAAGGTAAAAAAGCAATTACAAATTATAAAACAATAGAAATTTTTGAAAATAAAAATACACCAACTTTAAGTTTATTAGAATGTAAATTAGAAACCGGGAGAACTCATCAAATAAGAGTTCATATGAACTACTTGGGCAACAGTATAGTGGGAGATGACAAATATAAAAAAAGATTTAAAAAAATTAAAAATGTTGATCTGTTATTAGAAGAAAATCTAATTAAATTAAACAGACAATTTCTTCACGCCAAAACTATTGGATTTATTCACCCTACAAAAAATAAAAAAATGATCTTTAACTCAATTTTGCCACAAGAACTTGAAATAATTTTAAAAATACTAAGAAAAACAGGCAAATAAAATATTGAAAAATATAAAATATTAATTAGATAAACTAATTATGAATAAAGCTATAAATAATAATCTTCCAGTCTTAAGTAATGAAGGTGGGCTATCAGCATATCTAGAACAAATTAAAAAATTTCCAATGTTAGAAGCTGAAGAAGAATATATGCTTGCTAAAAATTGGAAAACAACAGGAAATATTAAAGCTGCTGAAAAATTAGTTACAAGCCATCTTAGGTTAGTTGCAAAAATTGCAATGGGATATAAAGGTTATGGTTTACCTGTTAACGAAATGATTTCTGAAGGAAATGTTGGTTTGATGCAAGCGGTAAAAAAATTTGAACCTGAAAAAGGTTTTAGATTAGCAACTTATGCTATGTGGTGGATAAAAGCATCAATACAAGAATATATTTTAAGATCATGGAGTTTAGTAAAAATTGGTACAACTACAGCTCAAAAAAAACTATTTTTTAATCTTAAAAAGTTAAAAAATCAAATTGCACCTCAATCAGAAGGAGACCTAAGAAACGAACATGTAAATGAAATAGCTAATAAGCTTGATGTTAGAAAAGAGGAAGTTATTTCAATGAATCGAAGATTAGCAGGGAAAGAATTTTCACTTAATGCTCCAGTAGGTGAAGATGGTGATGAATGGCAAGATTGGTTAATAGATAAAGAATTGGATCATGACCTGAAATTCGCTCACAAAGAAGAAATGGAACAAAGAAAAGATTTATTAAAAAACTCTATTAAAGTTTTAAATGAAAGAGAGAGAGAGATTTTATATTCAAGAAGATTAAATGATAACCCAACTACACTTGAAGATTTAAGTAAAAAATATAAAATTAGTAGAGAAAGAGTAAGACAAATTGAAAATAAAGCTTTTGAAAAGCTACAAAAACACATGTTACTCCTAGCTAGGTCTAAAAATTTATTACCCGTTAATTAAATTTCAAAAGGATTTTCAATCAATATTGTATCTTCTCGTTCTGGACTTGTAGAAATACTAGATATTCTAGTTTCAACAAAATCCTCAACTGCATAAATATAATTTTTTGCATTTTCAGGAAGTTTTTCGATATTCTTAATTCCATTTGTAGATGTTTTCCATCCAGGAAAAGTTTTATAAACAGGTTTTATCTTTAATTGATCCTCTATTGTAGCTGGTAAATAATCAATCTTTTTTCCATCTAGATCATATTGAATGCACATTTTAATTTCATCTAATTCATCTAATACATCTAATTTAGTTAAAGCAATACTATCAATTCCTGAAATTTTAATAGTCTGTCTAACTAAAACACCATCAAACCAGCCACATCTTCTTTTACGACTTGTTACTGTTCCAAATTCTTTTCCTCTTTTTCCTAGTAGCTCGCCAATGCCATCTTTTAATTCTGTTGGAAAAGGACCTTCGCCTACTCTTGTTGTGTATGCTTTAGTTATTCCTAAAACGTAATTTATAGAATTCGGCCCACAGCCTGTTCCGGTTGCTGCACTCGATGCAACTGTATTAGAAGATGTAACAAAAGGATAAGTTCCATGGTCAACATCCAACAAAATACCTTGAGCTCCTTCAAACAAAATTTTCTTTTTCTGTTTTTTAAATTGATCGATCTTTAACCACACTGGCTGGGAAAACTTCAAAATTTCAGGAGCAATTTTTAATAAATCTTTTTTTAATTGATCTTTTTCAAAGATTTTTTTACCCAATCCTTTTCTAATAGCATTATGATGCAGTAAAACTAATTCCAATCTTTGATCCAAATTTTTTTCTGATCTTAAATCCATAACTCTTATTGATCTTCTTCCAACTTTATCTTCATATGCTGGTCCTATACCTCTTCTTGTTGTTCCTATTTTTCCTTTACCAGCAGCATCTTCTCTAATTTCGTCCATTTCTCTATGAAATGGCAGTATTAAATTTGCTGATTCAGAAATTATAAAGTTCTCAACATCTACATGAACACCTTTTGATTTAATTTCCTTAATTTCTTCTAATAAAGCCCAAGGATCAACAACAACCCCATTTCCAATTATAGAAATTTTATTTTTTCTTACTATTCCTGATGGAAGTAATCGAAGTTTATATGTAATTCCATCTATTACTAAAGTATGACCAGCATTGTGACCACCTTGAAATCTAATAACAACATCTGCTTGTTCTGAAAGCCAATCTACTATTTTACCTTTTCCTTCATCTCCCCATTGAGAGCCAACAACAACAATATTTCTCATTATTTAAATCTCTTGTTTATTTTCATTGAATTAAGATGGTTAATTGGACCATGACCTTTTCCATATTTTGGGTTAGTTAATATGGCAGAATTTACATATTTAATTCCTAGGTCACAAGCTTTCTTAATACTTTTTCCACATGAAAAAAAAGTTGTTATTGCGCTTGATAAAGTACATCCAGTGCCATGAGTATTTTTTGTATTATGTCTTAAGCTAACAAAAATTTTAAAATCTGATTTATTTAGAAAGATATCTTCCACTGTTTTAGATTTTAAATGACCTCCTTTGATCAACACATTTTTAGCTCCTAAATTTATTAATTTGTTTGCAGCAAGTATAATGTCTTTTTTATTTTTTATTTTAACTCCAGTTAAAACTTCAGCTTCAGGAATATTCGGTGTAATCAAAGTTACTTGTTTTATAAGTTTTTTTTTTAAAATTTGGATTGCTTCATTGCTAATCAATTTAGCTCCACCTTTTGCAACCATCACAGGGTCTAAAACTATTTTTTTAACCTTTATTTTTTTTAGCGACTCTATAACTCTTTTAACTACTTTCGATGAATGGAGCATTCCAATTTTAATAGCATCGGGTTTTATATCTCTCACTGTATAAATTATTTGACTTTTTATTTCATTTGCAGGAATAGGTATCACAGATTTAACACCTTTGGTGTTTTGTACTGTTACAGCTGTTACAGCAGTCATTGCATATGATCCAAGACTTGTAACTGTTTTAATATCTGCCTGAATACCAGCCCCTCCGGATGAATCTGATCCTGCAATAATCAAAATTTTAGATTTGGGTTTCAATTTAATTGATTGTTCTAGAAATTGTTTTTATACATTTTTTAAGTAATACTTTATTTTTACTTTCTCCCATTATTCTTATTTTAGGCTCAGTTCCAGATTTTCTAACAAGAATTCTACCTTGGCCTTTAATTAATCTATTGGCAATCTTTATCGAATTTTTTACTGATGATTTTTTTAGTATATTTTCATTTTTAATTTTAATATTTTTTAATATTTGTGGTGTTTTCTCAAATACATCAAAAAAATTACTAGCTTTTATTTTTTTATTTAAAGCTTGAACAATTTCTAAAGCAACTAAAAGACCATCACCTGTTGTTGCTAATTTTCCCAGAATTATATGACCTGATTGTTCTCCTCCTAAATTAAATTTTTTTTTTTGCATAATTTCTTTAACATACCTATCTCCAACATTAGCCCGTATAAATTTAATTTTTTTTCTTTTAAAAAACTTTTCTAACCCATAGTTAGACATCAAAGTTCCAACAACACCTCCTTTAAGAATTTTTTTCTTTTTCCATTGAAGTGCTAATGCAGCTATAATTTGATCACCATCAATTATTGATCCTTTCTCATCACACATTATTATTCTGTCTGCATCTCCATCTAATG